>Ga0194059_1000044_pt1 | contig 63276 bp, 76 predicted proteins | sample SepL6211m_MetaG_FD_163426 | JGI IMG/M metagenome (GOLD analysis project Ga0194059, IMG submission 163426) | Anoxic zone freshwater microbial communities from boreal shield lake in IISD Experimental Lakes Area, Ontario, Canada - Sep2016-L626-11m | ecosystem: Environmental > Aquatic > Freshwater >...
GTTTTTGTTGTGACGCTTGAAGATGTGTTCGGACATTGCTGTTAGACAGCAAGTTAAACTAACGCACTAAGTTTAGCAAGGGAAGGTGCCTCCCCGACGCAAGCGTCGGAGAATTCGTTGATTAATTGATTACCCCTCTACACCACCATATCCTGCTTCTCCAAATCCTCAGTCACCCCTTCACTTGTTTCCAGCAGCATAATATTTTTCTCCACACCAATTAAGTTTCGGTTGGCTTGGTCGTAATTTTGTTGAGCTTGCTGAATTTTATCGCCTAATTTTCGATACTCTTCTTTAAAGCTGCCAATATTCTTCTTGATTTGTTGTAATCCTTTAACTATATTTTCAGCGTTTTGACTAACTTGTAGTTTAAACTGGTAAGTTTTGATTAATAGAATTTGAGGGAAAATGGTATTTGGTGAAGTTAGGGAAATCCTGTGCTTTTGTAAAAATTCTCCTACCTGCTGGTTTTTCTCAGTGTCTAAAACCTCGTTGTACATGCTCTCACTTGGAAGATACATCAAAAGGGCGTCAATAAAGCCGTTTTTATAGTATTTTTCGCTGATAGATTTAGCCATTTCCATTACTGCTCTCAAAAATTCCTTGCGTTTGGATTCTTTATCTGATAAATCTGCTTCGATAAAATCTTGGTATTTAGTGAGGGGGAATTTAGCGTCAATTCCTATTTTTTTATCGTCTACGTGAATTACAAAATCGATAATTTCAGTGGATTCTGGTACTTTTACCTGTTTGCTCCAGGTACCACTAGCTAGATTTTCTGATAACAATGATTCTAAGTAATTTTCGGCGAAACCTCCAAAAGCTTTACTGCTGGTACGTGAAAAAATATTGTTTAATTTATCAATGGATTTGGTAGATTCAATCATGGCCTGGGCTTTTTGCTCCATTTGACCTAGATTTTTGGTAACCTCTTGGAAAGATTTTAGATTTTGAGCAAAGTTTTCATCCAGTCTTTTTTGTACATCTAAATTAATTTGATCCAAACGCTGCTGGTTGTTTTTCCCTAAGGCTTCAAAATTTTTGTTGTTGACTTCTAGTAAACTCTGAACGGCTAGGTTTAACTTTTCCTGGAGTGAAGTTTGTATTTTATTAAGCTCGCTAAGATTTTCAGTTTTAATTTTTTCAAATTCCAATTTTTGAGTCTGGGTTTGGTTTTCAAAACTTTGGGAAAGTTTATTTTGCAGTTCCAAAAGTTTAGTTTCAGTTTTAGCAGAATTTTGATTTAAAACCTCATTTTGCTGTTGCTGATTGAGGTTTAACTTTTCCAAAAGCCCAACTAGAATTTCGTTAACTAGGTTTTTGCTGTCGGTTTGCTCGGCTACTTTGGTAGGTTTAAAAGTAGCATAAAGCACCACACCTGCAATGACTAAAAGTAGAATTAAAATTAGATTTTCCATAATTAAAATAATGTTTTGAGAATAAACTTTTGACAATGGCTTTGCTAATTTTTGACAGTAAACTGTTAACCAACTTCAAGTTTAGGTATAATTTTTACCTATGATCCTACTCTCTCACCTCTTAGAAAATGTAGACCTCTACAGTCAAGAACTTAAAAAAAGAAACGGCGACGAAACTTTACCTGCAAAGATTGCTGCCTCTTACGAAACCTGGAAAAAGGAGCAAAACGACTTGGACCTTCTAAGACAGCAAAAGAACGAATTTAACAACAAAGTTGTGTCTCTTTCAGGACCAGAAAAGATGGAGGCCATTGAGTCCATGAAAGCAGTTTCAGATCAAATCAAAACATTAGATTTAAAAGTCAAAGAGCTAAGAGACAATTTAGACGAGATGATTTTAAAGGTGCCTACACCGCTTTCCAATGATACTCCAGTTGGTAAATCTGATGAAGATAATCCAGTTTTGAATACTTTTGGAACTAAACCAGAATTTAATTTTACACCAAAACCATACTGGGAACTACCATTGTATCAAAAATACGTGTCCCAAGAAGACGGGGTAAAGGTGATGGGTTCCCGAGGCTACTATATGCACGGTGACATAGCTTGGTTTCAAAAGGTGCTGTTTGATTATGCTTTGGATGTTGTACTTAAACATGGTTTTGAGCTTTTTTATGTGCCTTTAATGCTCAATGATACTGTACTTACAGGGACTGGACATTTACCAGATTTTGACGGCCAGCAGTACGAAGTAAAAATTGATCAAGATAAATCCTACTATTTAATTGGCTCTTCTGAACCAAGTATCATGGGTTATTTCATGGATAAAAATTTAGGCGATTTAGCTAAACCAATACTGGCCACCTGTTGGAGTAGCTGTTTCAGACAAGAGGCAGGCAGTTACGGCAAAGATCAGCAAGGAATACTTCGGGTGCATCAGTTTGAAAAGATTGAGATGGTAACTGTTTGCAGACCTGAGGATACAGATGGACTGTTTGAAAAATTTTCTAAAATTGTGGAAGAAATTTATTTAGGCCTTGGTTTGCACTTCCAGTCTGTAGCTGTATGCACTGGAGATTTACCTAAAAAACATCGTAAACAAATCGACTACGAAGCCTGGTTTCCAGGGGTAAATAAATATAGAGAAAATTGCAGCAATGGAAATGCAGCCGACTACCAAAACCGTGGATTGAGAATTAACTACGTAGACGGCCTTGGTAAAAAGCAAACTCCGTGGGGCTTGAACTGCACAGCCATTACCTTTAGAACAGGTTTGGCTATTTTGGAGCAATATCAGCAAGCAGACGGTAGTGTAAAATTACCTGAAGTTTTAGCTAAACGATTTGGCAAAGAATTTATTAGTTAGGAAAAGATTTGAGGATTTTAAGTTTTCTATTGACACAAAGTAATGTATACATTAGTATAGCTAATGTATGCCCACTAAAATGCAACGAGTTCAGCTTTATATCGACCCTAAGCAATATCAATGGGCCAAAAAAACTGCCGCCAAAAGAAATCAGTCAATTTCTGATTTGTTTCGTACTACATTACAGAAGGAAATTTTAGACCAGCCAGATGAAGAAAAAGAGGAAAACCCTTTGCTGCAATTTGCTGGAATATTTGATGCAAAAACTGTGGACGAGGTTCAAAATTTTATTGACAATAACAAACATAGTAAGCCAATCATGGATATATAATATGTATTATTGTTTAGATACTAACCAAATTAGTTATTTATTGAAAGGTCAATTTCAAATTCAACAAAGCTTAGCAAAAATTCGCATCGAGGATCTTTGTACTACAACAATTACTATTTATGAACTTTTGTCTGGTTACTATAGACTAAATGACAATAGATGGCATATTGAAAATGTTAATCTGCTTCTAAACCAACTTAAAGTTCTAACATTTGATCACGAATCCTCTTTGGTTTCAGCTAAAATTAAATCCCATCTCAAAACCACTGGTAAAATCATTGAAGATGCAGACCTTATGATTGCGGGAATTTGCATAGCAAACGATCTTACTCTGATAACTGCTAACACCAGTCATTTTGAAAGAATCCCAGAATTAAAAATTGAAAATTGGGCTTAGTTTACAAAACTACATACTTAGCTGTAAAATCAGACATCAATCACATGTCTAAAAAATCAAGTAAAATCAAGCAAATGTGGGCAAATTCCTGGGTCAGAAGAATTTTTATAATCCTTTTTACAAGTGTAGCTATACTTGGAACAGCTTCTTCTTGTTCCCTACCCAACGCTTTTAATTTAAACCAAGGCAGCAGTATTACCTATGGTATTTTAAAATCGGATCCGGCAATCAGGTCTGATGGTTTTGTACGTGCCAATAGTGTCATTGACTTGAATGGCAACACCGACAACAAAGGTTTGAGTTCGCTTTCCACTTTAAAAATGGTTCGAGTAACTAAGGATAATTTGTATGTTTTGACCAAAGAAAAGGGTTTGTTTAAAAGCGAAGATGGTGCGGTAAACTGGAAAAGAAGTTATGTATTTCCAGTAGGTAGCTCTAATACAGATGCTAATGCCAAAACAAAAGAAATTACTGCCCAAGTAGCCACAAACGATAAGTTTATAGTTTCAGATTTTGCTGTGGATATTTTACAAGAAAAAGTCATTTACGTAGCCGGCAAAGAAAACAGCATTGGTAAAATTTTCCAATCTTTAGATGCAGGTGAGACCTACAAAGAAATTTACTCTGAGGTTGAAAAAAATATTGGCGTGCTGTTTTTATCGGTGGATCCGATAAATAGTCTAAGAATATTTGCAGTTCTTGATGGAGGGGCCCTTCTCAGATCCCTAGATGGCGGCCTTACTTGGCAAAAAATTCGCTCCTTTAAAGATGTGCCTGTTCAGATTGGTTTTGTACCAGAATTTGGAAGCTTACTTTTTGTTTTGTTTGAAAAAGATGGTCTGGCTACTTCTCGAAATAACGGTACTACTTGGGAAGTTACGCCACTAACTAAAGCTGCTAGCGAAATTGGCGAAAACCAACCAAAAGATGGGTTAGATCTATCCTTTAGTAATGATGCTAAGTTTGGTCGTTACGAAAAAATTATTCCTGTAACAGCTACTTTAAGCTACGATAAAGAAACAGGAAAAGTTAACAGGCCAAATAATCCCAAGCCTTGGATACTGATTGGGGATAGGCAAATGTGGTACTCAGAAGATGCTGGTAAAGATTTTAAAAAACTTATTTTACCACTTCAGTCTGAACAGTTAAACTTGTACGACGTAGCCCCAGATCCCAATTCTGGCCTTGGTCAAATTTATGCTAGTGTAGATAATCGTTTATTTATAACACGGAATAAGGGTCAAACTTGGAATACCCAAGATAATATAAATTTATCTGGTACAATTGGTAATATTAGCCAAATTATAATTGATAAGGATAGCCCACAGGTAGTCTATGTTTGCCTTGTTAATGCTAAATTTAAACGAAGTAACGGTTTATTCCAGTTTTAAAATAAGCCCGCCAAATGAAACCAGCTACAGTACAGTCCTTAAACAATTTAAATCAAGAGTTTTACAATCAAATTGGCCCAATTTGGAATCCTGCAAGTGATTACTACTGGGAAGGCTGGGAAATACTACTGGAATCGATTAAGGTTAGTAGTAAAGTAGAATTTAAAGTCTTAGACATCGGTTGTGGTAACGCTCGTTTTTTCCAGTTTTTACAGGACAGGTTACCTGAGATAAAAATTAGTTATACAGGTATCGATAACTCCAACTTTTTACTCACTCAAGGACAACTTCGAATCGCTAAGGAACTTAACAATTGTAATTTAATCAACACAGATGTTTTAAAAACTGATTGGTTTAAAAAAATTGATTCTAGATTTGATCTTGTCGTAATGTTTGGTCTTATGCACCATATTCCTGGTAAAACTAACCGTAGGGAAATTTTTAGTAATATCTGCAATTTGATAAACCCGACTGGAAAACTAATTTTTACCACTTATCAGTTTCTAGATCTACCGAGACTGCAAAAAAGAGTTGTGGATTTTAGTAAACCTGATAATTCCAATTTAGCTCAAACTTTAGGAGTTAACTTGGATGATTTAGAAACTGGTGATTATATTTTGGATTGGGTAAAATTAAAAACTAGTTACAGGTATTGCCATTATTTTGATCAAGATGAAATAAAAGAATTACTGGGCTTGCAAAATCTGACTTTAGAAAAAGACTTTTTAGCAGATGATCGTCTGTCTAATCGAAACCGATACTTTATTCTTGAAAAGAAAATTTAGACCAAAACTGCAAGATAATTTTCTTGACAAAGCATAAAATTCAGGACTTTAATTTCTATTTGGTAGTTGTTATTCTGATTTGATCAGCACAGCTAAATAATTTTCGGCGACGTAGCTCAGTTGGTTAGAGCGTAGGACTCATAAGCCTAAGGCCGGTGGTTCAATTCCACTCGTCGCTACCAAAATAGAAACAAAAAACTGCAATCAAGTTTCTATTATGTCCAAAGCTATAATTGCCGGATCAAATTCCGTACTTCTTGCCAAAAGTATTGCCAGTTTGAGTAATTTAGAATTATTGTCCCCTCGCGTTGTTCACTTTATCAACGCTGAAATGAAAGTCACAATCCCGGAAAATACAGCCTCTTTTAATGAGGTTTTTTTAGTGCAATCGACCTCAAATCCAGCCAATGATAATTTAATGGAAATTTGTCTGCTGGCTGATACTATTAGAAGAGATGGAGTTAGCAAAATTCAAGCCTTAATCCCCTACTTTGGCTATGCCAGACAGGACAAACAACATTTACCCCATGAATGTGTATCAATCGATGTGATTGCTAGAATACTCCAAGGCATAGGTGTCGACAAAATAATCACTGTCGACATACATAACGAAAAATCTCTAACCAAAATTGATTTTCCTATCCAAAATGTTTCAGCAATACCGCTTTTAGCCCAAAAGATTTACCAAGATTTAGGCTTGGATGAAACCACTGAAAAGGATTTTACAATTGCTTCTCCAGATTATGGGGGTATAAAGCGATCTGAAGATTTTGCCAAACATTTTTATAAAAATCAAGACAATGTGGAGATCGTCAGTATCAAAAAAAAGAGACATTTAGATAAGATGCACTACTGTGAGGCTGTAGAATTAAACGGCAATATTAAAGATAAAAAAGTTATTTTAATTGATGACGTATCGACAAGTGGCTCTACCTTACTAAACGCAATGGAGCTTTGTAAGGCCAACGGCGTCAAAGATGTCTACGGCTTGGTTGTGCACGCAGATTTTGCCAAAGGAGTGGCTGAAAAATTGCAAAATTCAAATTTTGTGAAGGTGTATACCACCAACACTATTGAAAAAACAGTAGAAAACCTAGATTTCTACGACAAAATAAAAGTTGTGGATATTGCCAAGATGTTTCAGTTTTAAACAAATCAATTACTTTTGAGTATAGGAATAATCAAGTTTTGTCTTTGTATCTGCCCATTTAGCTTGTTTTAAAACCTGTCCTGCAACCGTTGGATCTGCCTTTTTAGCCAGTTTGTTGCTATTATCGGTTGGGATAAGATCAACAGTTAAACTAAACTTTGGCTTTGTAAGATTTTGATCTTGAGCAAGCTTTAAGCAATTATCTTTAAACTTTAGACAGCCTTGAGAAATTTCCAACCATTTTTGTAAGTTTGCATCCATTTTGAAATTAAAATTTAAATTTACAGCTACCGATTGTCGGTTTGAGGGTGAAACCTGTTGATCAAAAATGAAATTTCCCATTGAATAAACTATCAGTTTGCCTTTGTAAGCCTCAGTGTTTTGCACTACGTGTGGGTGATCACCAATAACTGCATCAGCCCCCAAATCTAACATCTGTCTGAAATAACTTTGTTGCAAACCATCTGCAGTAACTTTGTATTCTTGGCCCTGGTGTGGCATAACAATAGTTGGTAAATACTTGGAATATTCTTCGATTACATCAAGATCTGACTGTGTTGGAAGCTTAAAAACATTATGATAGCCACAAAGTGCCACTGGTATTAAAAAGGATGATTCTTGCCTAACCTCATTTTCTTTTAGTTCTGGAAAAACTTGAGCCGACGGGAGAGAAACAACTTCACAGATTTCAGCCTTACCAGAAGTATCTCTAAAAGCATTATCAAAGTGACCAAAATATTGAATTTTACTAGCTTCTAGGTTTGCTCTTGTTTGCCCTAAACCATCGACTTCTTGCATATTATCCGTATGGTTATTAGCCAGAGTAAAGGCATTGAACCACTTAGCAGCTTCAGGGACATAGCCAGTAGGGCAACTAAATTTTAACAGGTCGTCTTGCTTGGCAGAACTAATATAGGTAGAAGTTACAGGACACTCAAGATCAGCGATCCAAGCTTGATAATTTTGGCGATCGAAAGAGCTTAAACCCGAAAAAGGATAACTATATTTCAAACTACTAGCTTGAGACCAGTCATCGACGTACCTACCCCAAAAGACATCACCAAAAAATAAACTATTTAAAGAAAGGGTTGTAGGGGTGATTACTTTAGGTTTTGGTTTTTCCGGAATTGATGAACTTGAAGCCGATATTTGATCACTAATTTTTGGTTTGTCCGCAGTTTTTTGATAATAACTGTTAATCGCATAACCAGCAAACAACACTGACGGGATTAAAAGAAATATGGCTAGCCAAATAAACTTTGCCTTTTTTGGAGAAGATTCGATCATAATTAGCTATCTACACTTTAAAGTGTCTAGTCAAAACAAAAGTTTGGACAACCTGGCTAATATGATTTATTCTTGTCTAAGTTTAGCTTTAATATTTATGTCACAGGCTCCTGATATTGAAGAAATAATGCGAAAGGGGGATAAATTTGTTTATCATATAACAAAGACACTACCGATTCAAATTCAAAACTTGTTATTCAGGCTTAATGCTTTTATATATATTTGCAATACTTACTGTAATACCTTACCTCAGCAGAAAGAATCGTTTTTTGATTTAAAAGAAAAATTTTTCAACTTTCGAAACCAAAGCAGAATTCTCTTTGATGCTACACCTGTAGAACTAGAAGATGAAGACTTTATCATTGAATCCTTCGTTAATTTAGAAGGTGATTTAAAGTTTGATTTTACTTGGACGGAAAACTTTTTTAAATCTATTGATCTTAATTTTGATAAAAAAACTTACTCAAACTTTGCTGAATTGAATAATTATATCGACCTCTCTTCTGGTTCTATAGCTCTTTTTTTATGTAAAATATTTGAAGTCAAACAGGAAGCTTTTGCCTATATACAAAAGTTAGTTGAAGCCTTTGAGATAGTTAAAATAATCCAAAATATCCCAAAAAATAACCGTTTAAATAGAAACTATTTACCTCAGCAGTTAATGATGAAATATGGGCTAAAAAGTCTTGAATATAAGGACTTAGTTTTACAAGACAGAGATTTTACAAGTTTTATAAAAGAAATTTTAGGGGTGTATAATCTTTACCTTACAAACGCCCTAAAAGGAAGTGAATTATTCCCGAAACAATATCAAGGTCAAATTCAGGCTTTTATAGATTATTATCAGAATCTGGCTATTGAATTTCAAAAAGAACCAATGCTTATACTCACAAAAAGAAATAAAATCAAGTCGTTTGGCAAAACAATTAAAGGGATAATTTCAAGTAACTTTTCTTGACATTTAAGCTTAAATTCAACTTTAAATAGGGGTATGTCAGACCAAATTCATTCAAATCATGGGGCAAATTTATATTTTTTACCCTCTGGTACAATAGAGCAGTTCAATGTAATTATTGAAATTCCTTACGGAAGTCAAAACAAATACGAACTAGACCCCAAAACCGGTGCTTTATTTTTAGATAGAGTGCTTTACTCATCAGAGTTTTATCCATTTAATTATGGTTTTATTCCTTCAACAAAAGCTGAGGATGGTGACGCCCTTGATGTAGCAGTATTTTTAACCAACCCAGTTCCACCAGGTACTGTAATAAAAGCTAGAGCGATCGGAATTTTGAAAAAGGTGGACTCAGGTGATATTGATAATTGTGTTTTAGCAGTGCCAGTTAATGACCCGAGGTTTAAGGATGTTTTAAACTTGAGCGATATAAAAGAGCACATTTTAGATGAGATTGCTGATTTCTTTAAATCCTATAAAAGGCTGCAAAATAAAGTCACTGAAGTTGAAGGTTTCTTTGATAAAGACATCGCAAATTCAGAGATTAGTCGATATTTGAACAACTACCCTGAGTATAAAGAATAAAAAATACTTGCATGTAATAAATTTGTGTTGTATAATGGTGTTTGTTACAAAAACAAAAATCATATGCTCAAAAAATTACAAACAATTTTTGCAGGAATACTATTAGTATTTATCGCCCTAAGTTTTGCTACATCAACAGGGTCTATTCAAACACATGCTGCTTTAGTACCTGGTCAGGGCCAGTTGTGTCCCAAAGAAGGATGTCCAATTACTGGGTCTGAGACCGTTAGTCCGACCAAATCTGGTGTTGTGGGAATAATTATTAACGTGGCCAAATGGCTTACCTTTATTGGCGTGGGACTTTCAGTTCTATTTATGGTATGGGGTGGTATTCGATATATTACAGCTGGAGATGGCGATGGAGACACAAAAGCTAAAAAAACCCTTATCAACGCCGTTATCGGTCTGGTAGTATCTATAGTTGCTTTCACTATCGTAAGTGTACTTTCAAACATTTTGCAAGGTACTATCGGTGATGGTTTATTAACTACATCCTTCATTCTAGATTCTATTTCTAAATAGCAATTTGGGTTTACTTACTTTCAAAGTACTCTGACACTTTCTTTATTTCCCCAGATTTCTGGGGATTTATTATTAGCAGACCATTTTCAGTTTCCACTACTAGTAAATCGGAAACCCCAACAAAAGCGATTTTTTTTGTTTTATCCTGAATCTTGATTCGATTTCCAGTACCTGATATTTGAACTTGATGTGATTTAGAATCCGAACCTAGGTCTGCTGCTTTATCCAAGTATTTTAGTAAAACCTCGTAATTTCCTATATCTTCCCAGGTTTCCAGCTCAACAGCTACCACACCCAAGTTATCAATTTTCTCAATCACCTCATAATCAAAAGAGTTTTTCACTAGACTCTTAAAACCCTCTGGCAATATTTTTTTATCCATGCGAAAGGTTTCAAGAATAGGACAGCTTTGTGAAGAGACTTGTTCTAATATTTTTACAAGGCTACTATACTTAAAAGCAAAAGTTCCAAAATTCCACAAATAATTACCAGATTTTAAAAATTCTGTTGCTGTAGCTAGATCTGGTTTTTCTTTGAAAGATTGAACTTTTACGGGGTTTAAAAGACTCTCTTGCTTGTTTTCCTGTCCAATCTCAATATAACCAAACTGACTACTGGGCGAGGTAGGTTTAATCCCAGCAATAATTAATGGGAACTGGTTTGCTGTTAATGACGAGTCTATTCGCTTGAAGGCTTTAACCAAGTTTTCCACAGAAGAAAGAGGCTCTATGTTGTGATCCGAATGAACAAACAGAATATTTTCATCCTCACTGGTAAATCCAGCAACAACAGCGGCATGACCTGCTACAGCAGCAAAGGTATCTCTTCTTTCGGGTTCGGATAAAATATTTTTGAGTGGAATTTCTGGCAACTGAGTTTTGACCAGCTCTGTGAATTGATGATTAGTATTAACCCAGATATTTTCAGCTCCAAAATGACTTAGAAGTCGGTAATAAGTTGTTTGAAGAAGGGATTTATCACCAATTAAAGTCGAAAATTGTTTTGGTAGTTTATTTGATGATAGCGGCCACAATCTAGTCCCAAGTCCACCAGCGTTGATTACAATTTGCATAATATTATTTTAACTTAATACACTCCAAAAGTAAATTACATTAAGAATTAAGGACAAACCTATGAAGCCCACAAACAGCCATTTTTTAAACCTCAAATGAACATATAGTATTTGCAGGGTAACTATTGTGTAGCCAACCCAACCTGTAGCTTTGATAAGTGGAATATTAACCAGAGAAAGGGCTAAAAAACCCATTGCTAAGGCTACGAGTCTATTAAAGTTTAATAGGGTTTTAACCAATAAAATATCCACCAAAGATAGCTTTTGATAGCTACTTGCATATTCCTCATTGTTTAACTGGCTGCCCCAAAACATAAATTAACCTTTATATTGTTTTGAGTTAAGTTTTTAATCTCTTGTCAATCAATATATTTGCGGAATCCAAAGTACTGGAATTAAGAAAAAAACCAAACTAACAATTGAAAAAACTAGCGGAAGTATAATTAGCAAATTAGAGATTAAATTTGATCTTTTAAAATCTTTAATGGTTAGAAAATAAAAGACAACAAAACTAATTAAAAAGGGAACTACATATCGAAAATCGTTGCTAGGGGAAAAGGGATAACTAGATCTTATATAAGCTAAGGAAATTGGCAGTATTAACAAATTTAGGATTAAAGGTAGATGCTTTTGCACTTTCTCTAAATTTAGCATAGCTAAAAAATAACAAACTACAACAATAGCTACAAAAAGTAAAAAGCTAAGCAGAATTGCCAAATTCTTGTTTAAAAAATTTTCGACCTGAAATTCTCCAAACAGACTGGTTTTGAAAAAATAGTTGAAAAAATATTGCCTGCCTCCTTCATCTACCCAAGGTGAAGCAAAAGGGATGGTCAGAAAATCTTTTACATCAAAAAAAAGATAGTTTTCCAGGTTGTTTTTAACAGCTAAGGCACTATTCAAACCACCACTATTGCCAATAAGTTCCTTATCTCCAGCATAAACTGCTTTGGCATAGAGAGCTAAACCTCCAAAAATAAATATTATTCCCGCAACGATGATTTCAATTATATATACAAAATCACTTCTTACAGCTCTCAATAATTCTTTTTTTCTAGAATCAAAAGTCTTGTTCGCCTTGAAATGCTTCATTAAGCTAACAAAATCGTCCCATAATTGTTGTCGGCTTAGCCAGAACTTAAAAGCTAAACAAAGTAGGATTATCAAAACTAAGACTGCACCATTAGACTTAGTTAAAACAGCCAAAATTGATAAAACTGAGGCTTTATACAAATCTTTAGATTGGTTTTTTTGCCACCACAAAATCAAATAATATAATCCTGCCGCGTACAAAGGGTAGAGCAGCAAATCATTCCCAATCCTAACAGAATGAATAATTCCAACTGGCCAAAGAATGAACATACTGCTCGCCGAAAACAATAAGAATTTACTGGTTTTGAGACATTGAAAAACAGTTCTGATAATTTGGACCCCATAATAACAAAACACTGAGTAAAAAAATACAGAGACCGTTTGTAAAAAAAGATAACTATCAAAAATAAAATCTAGTTTAAAAAACCTCCAAATATATACAAGGACTGAAGCTAAGGTGTAATAAACTGGCGGTTGGTAACATTGCCAGCATGCTTTACTATCTGGCAGTCTATGGTTTTCTAGTAAAAAATTTATGTAATCAATGTGCCCATCTACATCATGAGTTCGAAGATTAAAATGCGTGTATGAAAGGTAAGTAATTCTAATTACTATTCCAACTAAGAAAAGCAAGATAAGTGAATAATTCCACTTATTTTTTAAAAGGAATACTCCTACCAAAATCAGAACACACAAAACTACCATGATACTGAGGATAAAAAATATCGGATCATCTAAAGACGAGTAAATTAAAAGCAGCATCGCACCTCCATCATCTTTTACATTAAATTGTATTTTGTTGTTACCATCCTTTAGCTTGTCTGAAAGATCCAAGGTAAAACCGTTTTTTAAATCACACAGCATCGAAGCTGGCATATTTAAATCAACTTGTTGATCGTTTATATACAAAGATTGCAAACAGTTATCTGGAATGATTTTAAATTTTTTTTGAGAAAACCTATTAATCTGTAAATTACCATCGACTGTATATTTGCCCTCTACACTTGGACTGATTAAAATTGGAAGATTATCTACAATCTTAACACTGCCATCAGGTTTACTTAGTTTTACATTTTCAAGCCTTGGATAGGATAAATACAAGGATAGGGTACCTACTAGTATTAATGTTATTGAAATAACAACTAAGACTATCTTGGAATGTTGAACAATTAATTTTATCTTTGAAAACATACTACTTTTTTTCGTGATATTCCTGCTCAGTGTTTACATCCCAAACCTTATCTTTTTTTTCTTGTTTTCCTTCCAAAATATTATCAACACTGATCATAGCAGTAAGCATTGAGTGGTCTTGATTATTGTATCTATGCATACCGTTTCTACCTATTAAATGCAAGTTTTTAAATGTAATCAGGTAATCTTTTAACTCATTAAATCTATCATAAGAGCCAAAATATGCTGGATAAGTTTTTTCAACTTTAATACTTGTAGCATCCAACACCTTTGCCTGATCGATTATCCCAATTTTATCTAATTCAGCTTTGGCAAAGTCAATCATTTCTTGATTACTCATACTCCATAACTCGTCACCTTCGTTGCAAAAATACTCCAAACCTAGCCAGACTTTGTCCTTATCTCGAACCATGTAAGGACTCCAGTTATTGAAAATTTGAAGCCTTCCCACTTTCACATCGGGTTCTTGAATATATATCCAGTTGTCTGAAATTAATTTAGTTCCATCAGTATGATTTTCCTTAATTTTAAGTTCATCTAGTAATAAACCAACAGTTATAAAGTCTCGATACAGCAATCCATCACTTATTGCTTTGATTGTCTTTGGAACAGGGACTACTTTGGCTGTATTTATTTCTGTAATATTAAAATCCTTAACCAACTCTTTGATTGGCATCGTGGAAAAGAAATAATCACCTGAAAAAGTTTTTAGCTCACCAGTTTGTGTATTTTGGGCAATTATAGATACAACTTGTCTTTCCTCACCATTTTCAACTTGGTTTAAACTTTCTTGAGCCTGAATACTTACTACCTCGTAATTAAAATGTATCTGGCCACCAGTAGCCCTTACTTTATCTGCTACAGTTTCCCACATCTGACCTGGACCAAATTTTGGATACATAAACTTTTCAATGAGCGATGTTTCAGTATTTTTTTGTCGAAGATCTGAAACTGGTAAGAGTTTTTTGAATGCATGTAAAACGGCTTTGGTAATAGACAACCCTTTTATTCTCTGCTTACCCCAGTCGGCACTTATTTTAGAACATTCAATCCCCCAAACCTTTTCTGTGTAGGACTTGAAAAATGTTAAATATAGTATTTTACCAAATCGATTAATGAAAAAATCTTCTAAACTATTTTCTTCCCTAATTGGAAAAAGTCTCGCCCAAATATAGCTAAACCCGGCTTTAATCGTCTGAAAAATTCCCAAATTTGAAATAGTCTTAACTGTTAGACTGATCGGGTAATCAAAAAATTTACGTAGGAAATAGATTCTAGATTTGCGTTTACGTACAAGCATTATTTGATCTATCTTGTCTGAATCCAGGCCATTTTTAGACTCAATTTGTTTAGTTTTGCCCTGGTAAGAAATTGTATCTTTTTCATCTCTTTGCTCTAGTGGCAAAATATTTAGCCACCAATCCATAACTCTATCAGATTTGGAAAAAAACCGGTGTCCGCCAATATCCATTCGATTTGATTTATAGTTTATTGTTCGAGAAATACCACCTATAAATTCACTTTTTTCTATTATTATCGGCTGAATTTTACTTCTTGTCGCAAGCTCATATGCCGCAGTAAGCCCGCCAGGACCAGCACCAATAATAATTGCTGTTTTTACATCTGTGTTTGAGGTTGACATTTTCTAAATATATCAAAGGTTTATGGCAGCTGGAGAATATATATTTTTCTTCCTTTTAGCAAGAATTGTGACTCGTCAAAACGAATTTAGGTTAATAAAATGTCTACCACTTAGAACTAAATATTAAGCACTGCCTATTTCTGAATTAAAAATTGCCACTGCTGCTGGAATTCAACACATCACCTAAAGCATTCCCCTGTAAAAGGCTTACAATTAAACTCACAACTGTATAAGCTACTATTATAACGACTAGCCCGATAATTGTTGAAATTAAGTTCTTTTTTGCATCTTCACCCCTACCAATAATAAACTGAATCCCAGACCAAACTAGAAATAAAACTGCTAGCCCTACTCCAATAAACGTAATAAATCTGGCAAAGGAAACTATAAAAGCTAAAACACTATCTTTGTCCGCTTTAAATTCTGTATCTACGAGAGGGCAAGGACCTCCACAAATAACACTTTTACTTGGCGCAATTTTGCTAGAAGTGGCTGCCAATGCATTTATAGGCAGGCCAAGAAAAACTAGATTTAAGACTAATAAAAAAATTCCAGATATTTCAAATAGTTTCTTAATCATACTCATAAATGAAGGCACTTTAAACCATAACTGTCAACTTGACTGAAAGCAAAAAAAGCTGAAAAATAAAGCTAAATTAAACAAAAAATAGATATCGTAAATGGCATTTTCAGATTCGTTAAGCAGGCAAATTGAAACCGCTTCCTTGTATTTCCATGGTGGCGTTCGAAGGTCTGTTATAATTTTTGCCGGAATTTGTATTGTGCTTATGGCACCTGCTTTTTTTCTAGGGCAGTCATTATCAGCCATTTGGAGTACGCTACCTGCAAACCCAGATCATATCCAAAATAAAAACATTTACATCCAAAAAAATTTGAGTGAAAACGATTACTCTATTGATAGATCACAATTGGTTCCACTATCTACCAGTGGTACAGTTTTGTATACAACCATAAACAACAGACAGAATCAAGATTATGGCTATTATCCTTTTGTTTATAGAGTCCAAGTTTTAGATATTCAAAACTCTATAATTTATGAAAAAATAGAACAGAGTTATCTACTCCCTGGGGATATTAAATATGTTGTAGTAGCCCCTGGTGACGATAGAGGAGTAACCCTTAGAGTATCAACTGAGCCTGATACCAGAACCCTACTTTACAACCCACAGGCAATAAATTTGTCCAAGAGAATCAATGTAGAGGTTCGAAACCCCACAGTAACTGATGGCGACGGCGAAGCAAGTCTTGTATTACGTGCATCAATTAAAAATAAGGACATCGTAAGGTTAAAGATTGTTGATTTAATGTATCTAATTCGAGATAATAGAGATAGAGTAGTTGGCGTTGGACAGTATAAGCTGGAAAACCTCCAACCAGGTGAAGAAAGGGAGTTTTACTTAACCTACCCAAAGCCCAGATATCGTCGAGCAACTAGGCTTGATATCAGAACATTCGTAAACTATTTAGATGATAATAACATTGTTTTAAATTAAAACTTGCGAAAGAGAGAATATTGAGCTAGAATTATCACAACAAAAACAAAATGCCTAAATCTTTTTTTAATGCTTTATTAATTCAACGATTCGTTGCTATAGTAGCCATTCTATTTAGTATTTTATCTTTAGTATCAGGAGTTAGAACGCAGGCAGCAATAGATTCCAGCTGTAGTGCTCCGATTGTGTCCATCAAGTGGTGGGATTTAGCCAACCCAGGTAAGTTTCTACCAGTTATTCCTAACGACTGTGCTGAGAACGGCGATGGCTTAAAACCCCTTTCATTAAAAACATTGCCAACAATTGCCATTAGACTATTTGGTTTTTTAGTAAGCCTTGCTTTTGCCCTAATATTTCCCCTTATCGTCTTTGCAGGAATTTGGTATATGTGGGGTGGGATTGATAGCAGCGGTACTGACCAAGCCAAAAAACTTTTACTCAATGGTTTATATGGCTGGCTAATGCTGGCAGCCTTCTATATACTAGTTTTTGCTGTGCTTGGTTTATTAGGCGGTGTTAATGATTTAGATTTAGAAAGTACTTCTGTAGAAACCTTCTTTAAATAATATTCTATATGAACTTAATAAATATTTTAAAACAAAAACTAATGCCCTTTATAAAACTGGTATTTGTTGGTATAGTCTTGTCCCTTAGTGTGCTTAGTTCGATTCAAGTACCTGCTTCAGCTCAGAAAATTAGTGATTTAAATATTCTAGGTATTCGGTGCATCTTCCCAGGACAAGCTGGATGTAGTGGGGGCAATCTTTTTGATAATATTTTGGAGTTCATGCTTAATTTAGCCCCAGTTTTAGCAATCCTTGTAATAATGTGGGGAGGTTATAAATACTTTTTTGGAGCTCTTTCTGGAGATAATGCTGATGGAAAAAAAACTATTTTGGCAGGTGTTACAGGTTTGATAATTGTTTTGTCAGCTAAAACGATTCAAACTGTTGTAAAAGGGAGCGTGACTTCAAGCGGTTTTTCAGCTGGAGCTCTTTCAGCATTTATAAGTGATATAAGCACTTTCTTATTCACGTTAGCCACTGTAATTTCAGTTTTGGTAATTACATGGGGAGGTTACAAATACCTTTTTTCAGGCTTACCAGGAGATCAGAAAGATGGTTTGGATACTATTAGAAACGGTATAATTGGCTTGATTATAGTACTTTTAGCAATCCCGATTAAAAATATTGTCCAGCTAACAATCGGCGGAGGCGAAAAGTTAAACTTAAGTACAGGTGAAATTGTCAAAACAGCTACAAATCTAATTACGGGATTTTTAATACCAGTTTCAACTGTAGCAGCAGTTTTTTTTATCGTCCTAGGTGCTTACTATTACATTACCGCTAGGGGCGATGACAATCTGGTTAAAAAAGGTCGTGATGCAATTCGAAATGCAGTTATAGGTTTAGTCATTGCCTTGCTCTCTACAACTATTGTCCAGCTGGTATTTTACTTTGTCCCAGTCAAATCAAGCATGATTCAGGAACAAATACATTCAGATCAGCAACAGCCCAGCCAAGTGAAAATAGCTTAGTATATAATATGCGGTTAATAGGTTTGATTTTTGACACAACCCTTGACTGGATATAACAAAAGCTTAAGCTTGAATAGTATATGACCTTTAAATCATTCTTTTTGATTTTACAAAGACAGTTTACACAAAAGTGGGGAAGGTTTTTACTAGCTTCTGGAGGAATTATGATAGGTGTTTGGGCTATAACACTCACATCCAGTTTATCTTTTGGTTTGAGCGATACAATTGTAAAAGCAATTAACAGCCAACCAGCTGCCAAAGAATTTAGCCTGTACAAAACTCCAACCAACCAAACCAATTTTTTTGAAATAACCGAGGCCCCAAAATTCCAAGCTTTAAGTTTAAAAGAATTACAGTCCATAAAAGCTAAATACCCAGAAATTGTTGATATTGTTCCACAAAATACTCTAAACTTTAACTTAAAAGACAAAGACTCCAAGATCGAAAGTTGTTTTCAGATAAATAGTCAGCTAACAGCAATGGCCCTGGCTCAAAGTAAATCAGCAACCTCGGACCCAGCAGTTATCGATTTACAAGCTCTCCAACAAGAGGTTGAAACGAATTGTAAAAGTGTTTTAGTAATTGGTAATGTTTGGCAGAATTTTTACGAAAGCAATAAAAATAACTGGTACGGTAAAACAGACAAATTGGGAAGAGGAGAAATCGCCACATGTTATAAATGCGGTAGTATTGATTTTTTCAAACAGTTTAGTGTAAACGATCCAAAAGAGCTTTTAAACAAAGAAGTTACCCTAGAATACGATCAAACACCTCCAGGCTATGAAGCTGGCACAGCTGTTGATGTGACCAAATTGCAAAGATCAATCCCTGTACCTAAGCTTGAAAAAGTTACTTTTAAAATTGTTTCTGTAATTGATGATAGAGATACAAATTCTTTTGGCGGTAATAATACTAATTTTTATGTTGATTATAGCTACTTTACTGATGGTATAAAACTATCCAAGCCAGGTATTGATATCGAAAAAGTTGGTTTTATCCAAAGCTCTGTTTATATAAGATCATATGAAGACCTAGATTCAATTTTGGCCAAACTTAAAGCCGACAATTACCTAGCTTTATCTTTAGTCCAAACCGTCATTGCTGGGGTAAAAACTGCCTTTACAGTGCTTACAGCTGTTTTAGCTGGTTTCGGTCTTATCGCCATGATTGCCTCAATTTTTGGAATTATAAATGTGATGACAATATCCGTACTAGAGCGTAAAAAAGAGATTGGTATTTTGAAGTCCCTTGGAGCTAGAGACGGAGATATCTTTAGAATATTTCTTTTTGAAAGTATGTCGCTAGGTTTTATTGGTTGGGGTCTAGGAACCATTCTGTCACTGATTTTTGGCGGCATTGTAAGTCTGATATTTAAATTAACCTTTAACTCGAACGCAGATTGGAAGAAAAATTTAGAATCTTTAAACATTACTGAATTTAGCCCAAGTTTTCCTTGGTGGCTTCTTGGAGGAACACTTTTACTTTCCTTGATTTTTACCGTTTTATCGGGTGGATACCCAGCGATTCAAGCCGGAAAGCAGAATCCTGTAGATGTACTTCGAAGTGAATAACAATTTTGTATGCAACTACTTTCATTTGTTCTGCCAATTTACAACGAACAAGATAATATTTCAAAACTGTGGCAAGAGCTGCATCTATTAAGCCTAAAACTTAAAAATTTTAAGACTGAGTTCATTTTTGTTAATGACGGTAGCCGTGATAATTCCGCCCAAGAGCTGGGAAAAATTTATAATGCCAACCCAGATTTGATAAAGGTGGTAAATTTTAGTCGCAACTTTGGCCACCAAATAGCCGTTACTGCAGGGCAAGATAAAGCTACCGGTGATGCTGTTATTATAATGGACTCAGACCTTCAAGATCCTCCTGAAGTTGTCTTGGAGCTAGTTGAAAAATGGCAAGAAGGTTTTGATATAGTATACGCTCAAAGAGAAAAGTATAAAACCAATTTTTTCAAAGAAAAGTCTGCCTTCCTTTTTTACCGAATTTTAAAAAGTATTACTAACGTTGAAATTCCAGTCGATACCGGAGATTTTAGACTTATTAGTAAAAGAGTCAACTTGGAGATGCGAAAATTTAAAGAGAAATCCAGATTTTTAAGAGGCATTAGTGCTTTAACAGGGTTTAAACAAATTGGTGTTAAGTTCAATCGTAAACAAAGATTTGCAGGCAAGCCTCAATACACATTCTTTAAAAGTTTGAAACTAGCCCTGGATGGGATAACCGGATTTTCAGTTTTTCCCCTGCATTTGATAAGCATCATAGGTTTTGTTTTTGCAGGCTCAAGTTTCATTTTTGGGGTTAGTTATATATTTTACACACTGGCAACAAAAACTGAAGTTTCTGGCTGGGCTAGTTTGATGTCTGCTGTGATTTTCTTGGGTGGTGTACAATTAATGATGCTTGGGATAATCGGTGAATATCTTGGTAGAATATATGTGCAAGTGTTGGACAGACCTCTGTACACCATAGAGGGTAGCCTAGGCTTTGAAAAATAATAACTTCCTGTTTATGGCAGAATCAATATTCCAAAATATCTCAGAAGCTGGAACCAGTATTGTAATGCAAAATGCTGTCAAACTGGGTTTTAGCTTTGATAACACATCTTGGGTAAACTTTGGACAGGGAGCCCCAGAACTAGGGATAATAGATGGTGATTTACCTAGAATCCAGCAAATAGATGTCAGTCAGTTTGCAGGCTATGCACCAGCTAGCGGAACTAAGGAATTAAGACAAAAAATAGCAGATTATTACAATCAAATTTACAGGAGTAACAAAACTTCAAAGTATTCTTTTAAAAACGTTTCCGTAACTGGAGGTGGCCGTAATGCTCTAATGCGTGTACTTTTAAGTCTGGATAAAATAAATTTTGGTTTTCTAAATCCTGATTATACTGCTTACAAAGGCCAGCTCGATGCCTGCCAAAATCTAACCCCGAAAAGTTTGGAGCTTAACTCACAAGACGGTTTTAAAATATCTACAAATCGAATTACTGATTTTATAACCAAGCAAAATATTCAAGCTTTTTTATTTAGTAATCCCTGTAACCCTACCGGCCAATGTATTGTTGGAGACGAACTTGAAGAACTTGTTAAGTTTGCAGCAAAAAATAATATTTTAACCATAATCGATGAGTTTTATTCGCGTTTTGTGTATCCAGATTCAATTACTGATGATCATGGCAAATCTTTCTCTAGCAGTAGCCATATTGAAGATGTAAACAAAGATCCAATTTTAATCATAGATGGTTTTACCAAAGGCTGGCGTTACCCTGGTTTTAGATTAAGCTGGATAATTGGCCCTGAAGATATTATAGATAAAATCAACGCAGTGGCTTCGTTTTTGGACGGAGGAGCTCCAAACCCTCTACAAAATGCAGTTTTAGAATTACTAGACCCAACGAAGGCTGAAACTTCGGTAACTGCACTGAAAAGAGAATTCAACAAAAAGAGACTGTATCTAGTAGAAAACCTGTTAGCCTTAGGTTTTAAAATCCAGTCTATACCTCAAGGAGCCTTCTATATTTACGCCGATATTTCCAGCTTACCAAAAGGATTGAATACCGACCTAGAATTTACCCAAAAAATGCTAGAAAACAAGTTAATCGTAATCCCCGGCAGATACTTTGATCTAAGCGATACTGCAGACACACCACAAGCCAAATTTAGCCAGTTTGTACGTTTCAGCTATGGTTGTAGTATGGATGAGGTAAAAATAGGCGTGGAGAAGCTTAGGGAGGTGCTGGGGTAAGGTAATAGCCCGAACCAAACACAACTTCAAATCTATAAACTTTTTTGACATAATCAAATTTCTAACCTAAATTACAATTAATTTCGACATTCGTCGCTCCCTCCTTTTTTGGAGGGTAATTTTATACTTGAATGAAATTCATAAAATCCTCAGCTAATTTTGCAAAATCTTGCTCGGTAACCCTCTCTATCCTGTATTTAAGTCTTTTCACATCGATCATGCGAATTTGATTTAAGCAATAACTGCCTTTTTGCTTTTTAATAAAACTTTTTGAATACCAGTTCGTATTTTTTAATGTACTTGTTAAAGGTATTATTAAAGCTGTTTGATGAGATAACTTTTTATAAACTATACATGGTCTTAATTTTTCTTGATTTTTACCATCAATTTCAAAACCTATGTTTGTGCCCAAATGTACCATCCAGACGTCTCTTTGTGAAAATTGAATGCTTAGTAATTTTTGGTCTATTTTGGGTTTTAATTCAAACCAGTCAGCAAAGTTTTTTACAAATGTTTTAAAGTTCATTATATATACAAGCAAAAATATATTTTTTATACTTGTAAAGTTTTTTACAATGATACTATTTATTCTCTTCGAATAAATCAACCCAATACCAAAGCCCTCTCGCCCTCCCCAAGTCCATACAACTCAAACACCAACTCATCAATCTTATTCTCCAGTGAAGCAGTGTCAAAATTCCCTTGGGCGACATCACCTGAAAGATTCCCCTCTTGAGGGGTGGCAGACGAAGTCTGACGGGGTGTTTTAATCTCCAAAATCTGTTCAACTAAATCTTCAATTTGCCCTGCTATGGCTTGTTTTTCTGTAGTATCGAGGAGGGGTATAGAAAGATTTCCAACATTATCTGCATTTCCTGCATTGCCACCAGCCGCTTCACCAATCACCAAATCTAATAAAAATTGAAGTAATTTAGAATTTAAAACACCAGTGATATATTTTAAATGGCTACCAGTAAAAAAGTGCATGCTATCAGAAATAAGGGCACTCTTTTCAACCAAACCAAATTCTTTTTTACTTGCAATCCTGTTCCATGCTACTTTTACCTTTTCAAATTCCTCGACATAAGCACAATTTCTTAGATTATACTGTGTTTTACCCTTATCTTGTCTTTTTGAAAGTCCTGGTTCAAAGCTGTCTAAATGTTCTTTAATGGCAGGATAATTGTTGATGTCTAATGCCTTAAACACCCCATCCCCATTGGGGGAATTCTCCGTTTTGTAACCGTTATGGCTATTTATCAGGTATAATCCAGCAAACTCATACCCATACCTTTTTATATCCCTACCCCTCAAAATTGGTTTTATAATCTCAGCAGACTTGGGATCTGTAGCTATCAGCTCATTTTTCTTTTCTTCATTAATAATAAAAGCTTCATTTAGTCCTGTTTTGATTCCATAATTAATTTTTACATCCCAATCTTTCAGTGGTTTACCTGCAGATTCAATTTTTTGCTTGAGGTTAAATTCGGCATTGCTACCCAAAAACCAGCCTTGCTTGCCTGTAATATCAAAATATTCTAGTGGATCGACCGACAGCGAATTTTGGCTAAAGTATTGATTTAAATCAGTTTGACTAGCTTTGAGATTTTTGAGTGTGGCGATGAGCATAATGAGTAATATTTAGACTTTTAATGTAGTTTATAAAAAGCTATTTTGTTGATTAAATAAGGGTTTTTAAGTTTCTATTGAGTAAATGTCTATAATTCTATTAAGTATATAAAGAATATTTAACCCATCTTTTTATGCCTATTTTGCTGATAAATTTATTTTCAAATAAAAACCTCATCATATTTCTGATTGTGTGAATATTAATCTCCCTACCAATCCTTTCATGAATTTCACCTACAGAACTATTCGGGTGTAATTCCAAGTCCTCCAAAATCAGAGCTTTAAGTCTTGGCTTTTCTATAGTTCTTAAACTGGTTTTTTTCTTGTGGTTGAGGTTGACTAGTGTTAAAATTTGTTTTAAATTAGAAGTAATTTCGACATCCGTCGCTGACCTCCTAGAAATAGGAGGACAATTTTTACCTAAGTATAATTACCAGCTAAAATTAGCCATAAAGACCAATCCACCACCCCTTCCTCCAAGCAAAGAACCCTCGCCCAAAGGGAGAGGGCAGGGTGAGGGGTACAAAGTGCGACTCAAATACTACGCCACAAAAATGCGATCAGACTCAACAGGTGGTGAAAAATTAATGTGGTACATCCTAAGAAATAAAAGATTTCATGGTTTAAAATTTAGAAGACAATATAATTTTGGAAAATATATTTTAGATTTTTATTGTGTGAGGTTAAGGCTAGTAATTGAAGTTGACGGCCCTACCCATTTTACACCTGAAGGAATTGAAAAAGATAGTATTCGTGATGAGTACTTAAAACAAAATGGTGCTAGGGTTTATCATATTGAGTATGATAGATTGCTGGTTAATACGGATGCAGTGCTTGAAGAACTAGAACTTTACCTCGGGCTTAATTCCCCTCACCCCGACCCTCTCCCACTGGGCGAGGGGGTTTAGTTTAGCACCACAGCCCTCTCTTCCCCGCTCAATCCATAAAGCTCAAACACCAACTCATCAATCTTATTCTCTAGCGAAGTCGTATAGGCGACCACCGTGTCGCCACGTAGCTCAGCACTCCCAAAATTCCCTTGGGCGACGTCACTAGAAAGATTCCCCTCGATGAGGGGTGGCAGCGAAGCTGACGGGGTGTTTCCAACATTTTTCATTATTAATTTTTCATTTTTAATTGAAATAATCTGCTCAACTAAATCTTCGATTTGTGCTGCTAGGGATTGTTTTTCAGGAGTATCAAGCTTTGGAATAGGAATTTCAGAAAGAGGTGTAGCTGTAAGTTCCAACATTTCTCCTTTTCTTTTGCCACGATAATATAGCCAGTTGTAGATTAGTTTGGAGTTTAAAACCCCAAGTAAAAATTTAAGTTTGTAATTCAGTTTTGGTTGGGTTATGAAAAATACATCAGAAGCAGCATACCAAGCCGTTTCGTTGTAGCCAAAGGTGTTAGTTTTGGAGCGTTGTGGAGCTACTATTTTTGGGGATTCAAAAATGTCTTTTTTACGAGACCACCACAATTCATACCATTGCCTAGAGCCTTTATGGACTTCTCTTCTTTCAATCAAGTTTTCTCTAAACTTTTCCAAATGACTAAGTAATTCTTGATCAGGCGTTTCACCGTTTTCAAAATAAATAATATTATCCGAACTTTGGTTATTAACTGTAAACCTATTCACATCACTATTTTTAAACCATTTTTTAAAATAACTTTTATTTATAAAATTATCAGCCTCTTTATCAGAAAGTACATAAATACCATCACCATGTTTGTATTTCCACTGGTATTTTCTTAAATGTTTGGGGCTAACCTTATCTGCACCTGTTACAATACCTTGATTCACCTCACAAACTTCCCCCAGTCTCTTACTCCCAACCAACATTTTATCCAGCAAATCATCAATCCCACCACTGGTTAGTTTCATATAGCCGTTTTCATCAAAGAGTTTGTCTTGTGAAATTTGGTAGTAGCTGGTGTTTGGGTCTGTGCCGTTGATTATATTTTCCAGGACGGTGCTTCCTAGATAGCCTTTGTTTTGGCTGATTATGGTGCTTGCAAACACCCCGTCAGACTTCGTCTGCCACCCCTCAAGAGGGGAATTTTTGGTTTCGTTTAAATTAGGTTTCTTTTGTAAAAGAGTAATTAGGTTGTGTTGGCCTAGGGCTGATTCGAAGATTTTTAGTTCGCCAAAGTTTATAAGTTTTAGCACATTAGAACGCTGTTTTATATCGCTGCGAAGTTTTGTTCCACCAGTTGCAGTAATGTAGTAGTTGGTGGTAATGAAGCTAATTATCCCGCTGGTTTTGGCGTACTCCAAACCTAGGTGAAAGAAGAAATAAAACAAGTCCATCTTACCTTGATAAAATCTCCTGCCAAGCTCTGATTTTTTGAGTGGTTCAAAGGTGTCTTTGTTGCCTTTTTCGCCTACGTATGGAGGGTTACCAATCACCAAATCAAAACCTGTTTCCCCAAACATCCATTCTGGATCAAAAAACTGTGATGGAGTGTTGTCAAAAGGATTCCAGTTGATTAATTTTGTAGCTTCTTGGATTATATCTTGCTCTTTATGTTTGTACTTTTGTTGATTTTGACTCAATTTTGTTTGTTGCAAGCTTATAATTTTGTCTAGTATCTTAGTAGTTTGTACATCCCACCGCTGCCTCAATTTAGACTTGTCTATACCTGGGTTAAAGGAATTTTTTCTAATTTCTACCAATTCTAAAAAGATCTGATTAAGCTCTACAGCTTCGCCAAAAATATCGTCAATGTCTCGTTTGGTAAACACTTCGTCGTCAATCCCCACCAAACTATTAGCACACACAAATTTAAACTCCAGATTTGGCAACAGTTCAGGATGTTCTTTATCTTCATCTACCACTAGTGATAGCCAGCACCGCAAACGGCTAATTTCTACAGCAATAGGCATAATATCTACTCCATAGATGCAGTTTTGCAGGATTTGTAGTTTGATCTCGTACAAAGACTTTTCAGGCTGCAGGGTGTGAATAATCTCGGTTAGTTTTTGTAGTACTCCCATCGGGAAGGCACCAGAACCGCAGGCAGGATCTAGGATTTTTAGGGTATTTAAGGTATTTAAAATTTTCTCTCCGAAGTCTTTTTTGAAGCTTTCAGTAGGACTCCAATATTTGGTATCAAATAAATTTTCAATTGTATTTTGAGCAATATCTGACTTGGTTTTTAAAAGCTCTTTGAGGCTAGTTTGTACCATGTAGTCGACTATTTCTCGTGGGGTGTAAAAGCTTCCTGTACTTGAACGGTTTAAAATAAAGTTTTCAAAAATTCTGCCCATCATTTCTGGATCCACACCGATTTCTTGCTCTGTACTGGTGTTTTCGTCTATGGTAAAATAGTATTCTTCGAAAAGTTTAAATATGTCCTTAATTTGATTGTTTGGGACAATTAGCAGGTGATTTGTTTTATCAATTTGTTCTTTTTGACCAGCTTTGTAATAGTCATCATGCTTGGCTTCAAACAAACCTCCGTTTAGATATGGTACTGTTTTAAACTTTTCTTTATCTTCAAAATTTCTATCTTTCGGGTCTTTGTTTAGACTTTCAAAAAATAGTGGCTCTAAAATATTGTGATAGTATTTTGTATCAACGCTTTGAGGGCTAAGCAGTGTCTCAGGAATCCAGCCTTTAGCTTTTAAAAACCAGCAAAATATCAACCGACCGACCAGGCGTAGAGAAAAATCTTTTTTGTTTTCTTCTGTTGGGTTGGAAAGTGGTGGTAATTGCAAGTTTTCTACCAGATCATCGTATTTTTCTTTTACCTGTCGATAAAACTGATCACTAAGCTCTTTAATATTTAATACCTTTAGCCAGTTGTCATGCAGCTCATCAAAGCTTTTATACTTTCCTTGAAGTTGTTTTAAGATGTCCAAATGGGCTCTATGAGTATTTTGAATGTCAATATCTTTGAGCAAAATTACCTTGGTGGCTATATACTTACCTGTTCTTTTATTTGGAGATTCTCTAAGCTCTGAAATAGAAAAAGTGATGTAGGTTTTGTCATTTACAGTGTATCTAAAAACAATCAGGTTTGGCATGCCACTTCGAGCCTCAAACTTGGCTGAAAGCTTTCGATTGAAATTAGCCAGAAGGCTTTTACTGGGAATTTTTTCAACCCTGCCAAAATCGTAGCAACAAACTAGATATTTGGAATATTTTGCCTCAGTTTGAAAATCCACCCCGTCAGACTGCGTCTGCCACCCCTCAAGAGGGGAATCTCTCAATTCCTCATCTGTAAGTTGAAAAACTATTTGCAGATCGTAATTTTGTTGTTGAATTTGAACTGAAATTGGTTGATTACTGGTTTTAAGATTTTCAAAGTTAAACCCAAGCTCGGTACCAAAATAGTCAGTTGTGGCTTGTTTTAGGTCTGTGGAGGTGGTAAAATAGTTTTGCAGGCTAGTCATAGTGTTTGTTTTTCTAAATTTGATTTTCTTTAAAAAGATCTTCAGCTTGTTGAATTTGATTTATCAACTGTTCTTTACTTGGCAAGTACAATTTATATTCACTGGCAAAGATATTACTGTCTTTTGGTAGAGTAAATTCTACAACTACTTCATCTTTTTCTTTGCATAAAATTAAACCTATAGTTGGGTTTTCCCAGTCTTTTTTCTCCAGTCTATCGTACATATTTACATACATTTGCATTTGCCCTAAGTCTTGATGTGTTAATTTATTTATTTTTAGATCTATCAGTACAAAGCACTTCAAAAGTCTATTGTAAAAGACTAAATCTATGTAAAAATGATCATTCTCAAAGCTAAATCGTTTTTGCCTGGCTACAAAACTAAAGCCGTTTCCAAATTCTAGTAGAAAATGTTGAAGATTGTTAATTATTGCCTGTTCTAAATCGTTTTCAGAATATTTTGTCTGCTCTTCTAGACCTAAAAACTCTAAAATATAAGGATTTTTGATAATATCTTGAGGCTCTAGTGGAGTATGATATTTTGTTAAATTTTCCTCTAAAATTCCTTTTTTGTCACTACTCAAGATTAGTCTTTCAAACAAAGATGCGTTGATTTGTCTATCGAGTTCACGGGTTGACCAGCTATTTTGGAGTGTTTGGGTTTCGTAAAATTCTCTTTCGGTGCTATTTTTTAAGCTCATAAGTCTCACATAGTGTGACCAGCTAAGGCTTAAATTAAACGTTTTATCAGTATTATCTAATTTCGACAGCAGTGTTGACGATTTTGACCAAGTAACATAAAAAAGTCTCATCCGTTCTAAGCCACGAATTGAAAAACCCTTGCCAAAGTCCTTGGTTAGTTCCAGACTCAAATTTTTCAAAGTCTCTGCTCCGTATTCAGCTTTATAGTTACCTTGTTGCTCGCCTTCTACAATCAATCTACCTATTTCAAAATAAGTGCTAACCATGGTGTGATTCACGGTTTGTAGGACTATGTTTCTAGCCTCTTGCAATAAATGCTTGATATTTTCCAATAAATCTGAGTTTGAGGTTTTTTTAAGCATAAATTATAATTTTTATTCTTTAGAGACTATCATCCAAGTAATCAACTCAAAATCATCCATGCTAAAAGACTTATTTGAGCTTAAAGTCCCACCCGAAAGTAAATTACTAAGCTCTTTGCCTTCAAAATCATTTTTATAGTTTGAAATAGCAAGCTTTATAATATTTTCGTAATTTTCTAGGTTATCTTTAGGTTCGTTTGCAGTTGCAATTTGCCTGTCTTTATTTTTTAAAGCTTTGAGATATTCCAAAATTTGTGGTAATTGGGTATAACGTTTAATAATTTGGCCATTTAATGCAATTTGATACATCAAATAAGGATGTTTTGCGTTTGATTTTTTGTAGTTTTCTAGTTCTTTTTCTTTTAGGTTAATCTTATTTTTAAGCAATAATATTACACTGTCGACATCTCCAGCCACTCCTGAATAAATACCATTTGGATAATGTTTCAACCCTGACCTTTCGACTAAAATATTTGATAGTTCTAATTGATACTGATCAAGACTAAAGTTTTTTATACCAAGCTCTTGCTCTTCTAGCTCATCATAATTTGTTTCCATTAGTTTGAGCATTTCTAGCTCTCGATAATCGGCCAAAGTGTTACTAGTTATCTGATCAAAAATTTTTTGATATTTCTTAGGTTCTTGCACACCTGCAACCAGTTCAGAAACCTCATCTTGGGTAAATTCTGAAAGATCGCGATTTTGACTTTGAGCATGTGATTGCCAGAAGTTTACAATTTCTTGTGTGTCTTGATCTAAAACCGGGTCGGTGTCCACACCGCCAACCATCCCAACCAAAGCCATTTTATAGTCCAGCCTGGATTTGATTTTTAGTACGTCTTCAAGGGATTTGCCTGGTAAAAAGTTTTTAATATTTACAGTTTCAAATTTACTTCCAATACGATCTATACGACCATTTCTTTGTACCAAACGAACGGGATTCCAGTGAATATCAAAGTTTATCAAAAAGTCACAGTCCTGCAAGTTTTGACCTTCACTAATGCAATCAGTACCTATTAAAATTTGGATTGGATTCGTTTTTTCAACGCCATTGTAATTGTTCCAAAAATCATTAAAATTGGTGAATTTTTCTTTTTCTGATTTATTTAGCTCATTATAAAGCATTGATTCAGGACTAAATTGCTTTAAGGTTTGATCTATTTTTGAACTCGAACCAGTGACCTTGGCGAGTTTGCCACTCTCAATAAAATCTGAATTTACCAAGTTTTTGTAAATGTACTCGGCCGTATCAGCATATGTGGTAAAAATTAGAATTTTTTGCTCTGGATTTTGCTCCAGCTTAGATTTAACTATTTGTTTTAATCTCACAATTTTCATGTCCAACTCATCAAAACCGTATTCTTGATGCATTTGCTGCTGAATTTCTTCAAGTTTCTTTTTTTCAGATGCAACATTGTTGATATATCTTTTACTGCTACCCAATTCATTAATATTCACTTGCTTTTTACCGCCAATCAAATAACCATTTGCTATCAAACTTGGATTTTCTTTTAAATTTTTAATTTGATCTTTAATATTCTTACCAAAATTACTCATATCAAGGAGTAAAGAGTCTATTTCCTCACTTTCATCTGAAATAAATTCAATAATATCTTGATCACCACCAGGCCACAAACTATCTGCACTAAACGTTTGTGGATTTTTTTTGTAGTTAGAATAAATCTCATCTAATTTCAAAATATAATTATGATACTGTATAATTCGGCTTAATGTTTTATCAAAAGCGTATACAGAGCTCTCTAATCGCTTAATTAAATTAATCATCATCATTTTAGATAAGAAGCCCTCCCTTTGTATTTCATTATCCAAGACACTTCCAGATTCTAGTTTGGCTTTTTCATCTTTTGATAAATATTTACTTATTTTATAGATATTAAAGCTAATTCTAGGCTTATCTTTATCCATTAAGATTTCTACAGCTTTTTCAAATATTTCTAATGGTTGCCACTCAATCTTAGCTGTTGGAAAACGAATTTGGCTTTCAGGGTAAAATTTGGAAATTACAGACCGTGTACGAGCCACACACAGGCCATTTACCAATTCTAAAAATTTGGTTTGTTGGCTAATATTTTGAACAGTTTGTTGATTATTTAGCTTATCCTTCTGAGCTTTATTTAAAACCTCCTGAAGTTTGCTAAATGACCTTTCTAAGTCAAAATCAAAGTGGGAATCAAACCTATTTTGGTCATGTTTAAATCCTAAACCAAACTGATTTCGAACGTCAGTAACTTTATTGTTTAGCGGGGTGGCAGATAAAAGTAGAACTTTGGAATTTTTCCTACCCTTGAGAATTTTATCAACCAGATATTTATAGCTTTCCGTCTTATCATTTCGAAGGTTGTGCGACTCATCTATAACGATCAAATCGAAGTTATCAAACTTTTGTTTTTGATTTATAATATCGCCATTTTTATTGAATTTATCTACTAATTGACTCATCGGTAAAAATTCAAAATTTAACTCATCCTCATAAAAAATAGCTGATTCATCTTTAAAATTGAATTGATATTTAAGCCAGTTTTGTTCCAATTTTTTGGGTGAAATTACCAACACCTTTTCTCCTTTGGTTAGACAATACTTTATTACAGCTAATGTTTGCCAAGTCTTTCCAAGCCCAACCCCATCTCCAAGTAAAGCAAAATTATACTTTTCTAGTCTTTGAATCAGCCCAACTACACCTTTTTTTTGAAAATCATAGAGTTTGTTCCAGACAACACTCTCGGTTAAATTTTTATTTTGCTCGATCTGATCGAATACGTCCTTACTGGCTTCAAATTCATTTAAAAACAGATGATAAATGATTTTGTCGTAAATTTCAGATGGCAAATATTCTTGTTTAAAATAATTACGAATTTGTTCGATTACTTCAATCTTATTGTCTTTAGCTTCGCTGTAAATATTATCAAACCAAATTTCAAGTTCATCAATAGCTGATTTGTCTTTAAATTCATGATTTAACTCTATATTTGAGGTCGGAATTTGGCCTAATCCAGATGGAGTAAAGTTTGAGCTGCCTGAAATGGCAAAATTTTTTTTGTATTCGTTTTTATTTCTGGCTAAATACATTTTAGCATGACAAAAATCAGGATGTTTAGTTTTAATCTCAACTTTAGGTTGTTCAATAAAATCTAGAATCTTGGGTATTTCAATGCTAAATTTTAAGGTATTTTTAATGCTTAGAGTTTCGTTTTTCAAAGCAAAAATATCTAAGTTTGCAGAGTTTTCAGTTAGGTAACCCAGTAGCAACTGAATACTTTCATATCTATCTAAATGATCAAGTAATGTAGACAAAGTCTGTAACGAATAATAGCCGCTAACCAGTTTAAAATTGCCATCTGTTAAATTTTCTTCGAGGTATTGGGCTACTGTTTTAGGCTGGCCGTTGGAATATTCGGTTTTATTATCGATAAGCATACCCAAATAGCACCTTTTTAGCCTGCAACTGTCAAACAATACCCACAAATTGAATATCTCATCCAGTCTACGAACAATCTTATGTAACTCTTAAAACCGTATTACTAAGCCATACACAAAAAAGCCCAATTTTAAGGCAAAATCTTATTTAACTCTGAACTCGTATTTATAAACACCCTATACCCCCAACAAAAAACCCACTAATAAAAGTGGGCGATTAATCTGACCTATTTTCTAAAACCTCATGTTTCCATTATATAGGCTTGTAGTTTTTGATACTGAGTAACAGCTCAATCAAGACGCTATTTCTTATTCCAGAATGGAAGCTTGCTTTTAAGCCATGAAAGTGAATTTTTTAAAAGAAAAGGTGGGGTAGGTTTGTTTGTTATCACAGAATTATACTTTGCCACTCTCTCAGCTCGTGGTTGTTTAATTCTTTCTTCAAAATTATTGTACGACATATATTTCTTACCAATATCTGTGAACCTTACATCTTCTATTATTGGACGGTCCTCTTCGGGTATTGCAGGGTAATCTTTGCCGTCCTGAATTGTTATTTGTCCTTCAAATATATCTTTTAATATGAATGTATCTTTAAAAGAAGTGTTTGCTTTTGCAATCTGATAAAGTAGGTCATCCACCTCGTTCAAAGGAGTATTACCAGCAAGTGATGCTTTTTTCCTTTCGATTATCTCACTTTTATTTTTATTTACAAAGGAAATAATCTCTTTTGCTAAAGGAGTGTACTCATGATTATTGATTTTAATCAAAACTTTTTCTAAGTTTGGTATGTTAGCCAAAGCATTCTCACTTCCTTTAAAATATAACTCCAATGCGTTCATTTGACCCTCAACATATTGGTTTCGTTTAGGCTGACTAATTGTATCTAAACCGTAATTTTGCGTAAGCTCCATATAATATAATTATTTTTTGTAAGTAAAAAACTCAAAACATACTTAAACACATATATTTACAACTGTCGAGTACATTTTGTAACCCAACAAAAAACCCACTAATAAAAGTGGGTAAATAATCTAACATTTAAATTTAAAACTACTCGGCTGTAGCTGGGATCATCTTAGGTCTAGGTTTTCCGATGATTTGTAATACTACTTCGCCTCCTAGATTGTCTTTTAGACACTCAATATTGGTTTTGATACCTTTTGATGTAGTAAGAATATTAAATCCAATACCGTTTAAGATTGCTGGAAATTCTTTACTAGAAGTGTAAGTTCTCTGACCTGGTTTGGAAACTCTTTTTAAGAAAGTCACTCTGGATAGGTTGAGCTCAATTCTAATTCCTCTTTTATCTTCAGTATGCTCAAAGCTATTGAAAAAGCCCAAGGAAACTAATTTTTTGGTGATTGATTCTACAAACTTACTTTTAAGTACTACAACTTCATTTTGATCCACTGTAATAGCATTATTAACTCTGGAAACGTAATCACTGACAAGATCTTGCATCGACATATTATTATACTATATTATTTACTACTTTTAAAGAAACCATTCAATTCACCTCTCATGGCTGTTTCACGTACACAAATACGGCACATATTTCCAAAATATCTAATTGTTCCACGTTTTCTGCCACAAAGTGGGCATCTTCGAAGTAACCTAGATTTAAATTTAGGTGTCTTTTGTGCTTTGATGATAAGTGCTTTTCGCGCCATAATTATTTACTAAAAGGGAAATTTAAAGATTCTAATAGAACTTGGTTGTTTTTAGTTCCAGCTTTGAAGACAATATTAACTTGTAGTCCAAAATCCTTGGCAATATCAAAACCAATTACAGGAAAAATTCCAGCTGTTCTAATACCAAGACTATAGGTTTTTAGGGTTTTGTCAAAGGCAGTTGTGCTAACACCTTTAAAGTCGCGACCTCTAGGAAGAGCAATATAGATAAGATTTAAAAGAAAATCGTACATTTTTTGACCTCTAAGAGTGGCCTGTAAGCCAACAATAGCTCCAGAACGAAGGTTAAAACCAGAGATTGATTTATTTGTCTTAACTTTCTTTGGCTTCTGTGAAGTTAATTTGTAGAGATAGTTTGCAATTTCGTCTTTGTCCTTATTTTCAAATTTTCCAACTCCAACATTAATTGAAATGTAGTCAATTTTAGGATAAGCAAAAGCGTTTAACTTACCAATGGATTTGATAGCTTTACTGTTTGCCTCTTCTAAAAATATTTTGGTATCAAGGGATAATTTATCAGCCATAATTTCGATTACTTAGTCTTAGTTTTTTTATCTTCTTTTGTGTCTAATTTTTCAGTTTCAGGTTTGCTTTTTACAACAATCTCAGAGTTTTTCTTAAGAACTCGAACTTTTTTATCTCCTTGGATTTCAACTTTTGACTTTGAAATTTCTCCTTTGTCGGTCACTAGACTAACATTTGAGGAATCAATTTTTCTTTCAACCATTGTTTGGCTTCCTGGAAACTTTTGTCCGTTGTAATTAACAGCTTTTTTGAATTTAACAATTCTGGGTATTTCAGAAACTGTTACTCTTTTTTTAATAACTCCACCGTAATATTCTTTTTTAAAAACACCAGTGATAACACCACTGATACCTTTGTATTTACCGCTTATTACTTTTACTTTATCTCCTTTTTGAATTCTACTAATAGCCATATATATTTTATAATACTTCAGGTGCCATAGACACAACTTTACTGAAACCTAAGTCTTTGATTTCTCTTGCAATTGGTGCAAATAAACGAGTTCCAATTGGTTCTTTGGAGGCTTTATTTACAACAATTCCACAGTTTTTAGAAAATCTAATACTGCTACCGTCTTTTCGGGTAATTTTTCTTTTGGTTGCAGTAATCAAAATTGAAACTATTTCACCCTTGGAAACTTTACCATTGGTTGAAGCTCTTTTTACAGAACCTCTAACAATTGCTCCTACCCCAGCACTTCGGCGACCATTTTTTCCTGTTACAGAAAAAAGACCAACCTTTAAGGCTCCGGAATTGTCTACTATATCTACTACTGATTTCTCTCTTAACATATACTTTTATAATTAGGCTAAAGTTTCTTTTCTTGAAATAAATTTACATCTAAATGGTAATTTGTGAGCAGCTACCCTGAAGGCTTCTTTAGCGATTTCATCACTAACACCACTAACTTCGAAAATGATTCGTCCTGGTTTAACTGGGAACATGAAATAATCAATTGTACCTGCTCCAGATCCCATTACTGCACCCAAACCTTTAGAAGTTACTGGTCTTGATGGAAAAACTCTAATATAGACCTTTCCTCCTTTGCATCTTCGACTAATAGATTTTCTAGCAGCCTCAATCTGTCTACTTGTTAACCAAGAACTGGAAAGAGCTTTCAAACCAAAGTCGCCATTACTCAAGGTGGATCCTCGAAGTCTTTGACCATTTCTGTTTTGGCCGTATCTATTGAATACTTTTTTATGAACTATTTTTTTAGGAGCGAGCATAGGTTTCTAGTTATTATCAATTATCCAACGGATAGTCTTGGAAATAGGGGCACTTGATTTAATATTTACTTTTTGATTGATCTGATACTTTGAAGAATCATCACAAGCTACAACATATTTTTTCTTGGTTTTTGTAGATTTCTTGTATACAGGGTGTCTTTTTTCTGAAAATACAGTGACCACTAGGGCTTTTGTCATTTTATTCGATGTAACGATTCCAGTCATAATTTTAGTAAGTGTAATTCTTAAATTTATCTCCTTTGTATAGCCATACTTTGACAGCTACAATTCCAGCTTTTGTTTTTGCAGGTACGTAGGAAAAATCTATACTTGAGTCAATTGTATGCCTTGGAATACTTCCAAAAGGGAATTCTTCTTTTCTAGCGATTTCACCACCATTCAAACGACCTTTGATCATTATTTTAGCTCCTAAAACTCCAGAATATCGAATTTTCTCGATGTAACCTTTAGCAAGTTTTCGGTAAGGAACATTTCTAACTAAAGCCTCAGCTAATTCGGTAGCAATAATATTTGCTGAGGAAAAAGGATCTTTAAATTCTAATATTTCGATTCTTAAATCTTCAGGCAATCTGAATTTGCTCAATAGGTCTGCCCTTAATTGATTGATGCTAGATCCACTTTTACCGATTACAACACCTGGTTTACTAACGAAAAGTGTAATTTCAGTTTTTTTAAAGTATCTTCTAATAACAATTTGTGCGATTCCAGCAAAAGAAAGTTTTTCTTTTAAGAATTTTCGTACAGCAATATCCTGTAGCAAGATTTTTGAATAACCTTTGCCGGTAGCATACCAGACTGATCTTTGTAAATCATTTGGATTAGCGCTATTATTAGAAACATTTTGCTTCCTTTTAAAAGCTCTAAATAAATCGATGGAAATTTTTTGACCCATAAGCTATAAATATCAATCAGTTCAATTATTTCTTGTCAAATTGAGGTTTTTCAGGAACCGGTAACAGCAAAACTTTTATTCTGCTATATCTTCGCCTAATACGAAATGCTGAGCCTCTTGCCCTTGGCACTGTTCGGTAATACTTCTGAGCTTCCTCAGCAACGATTGTAGAAACAACGTAGTTGCTGTACTGCTCTTCAGTTAAACTTAAATTGCTGGCAGCTGAGGTTAACAAGTTATATATTTTCTTGGTTTTACCCTTTCTAATATTAGTTAACTGGCTTAGAGCAACGTCTAGTTTTTTTCCTCTGAGCACATTAATAACGAGCCTTGTCTTTTGAGGGCTGTAATTTAAAATGGTTGAGGCTGTATAGTTCTTTTGAGGCATATTACTTGGATCTTCTCTTTACAATGAATTTACTACTTGATTTTTTCTTATCTCTAGTTCTTACACCTAGTGCATGTTTACCCCAAGGAGTCTTAGGATACTTCATACCAATAGAGTTTCTAGCTTCACCTCCTCCATGAGGGTGATCAACTGGATTCATAGCTTTACCTCTGACGGATGGTCTAAATCCTTTGTTTCGAACTCTTCCAGCTTTTCCAATACGGACCAATTCAAAAGCTTCATTACCTACCCTACCAATTACACAAGTGCAGTTTTCTTGAAATTTTCTAGTTTCACCAGAAGGTAGTTTTAAGGTTACCAGGCCACCTTCTCTAGCAGTAACCTGGGCGTAGTTTCCGGCTCCTCTGACAAGCTTTGCACCTTGTCCTGGGTTTAGCTCAACCTGTGAAACAAGAGTTCCAATAGGAGCTTGTTTAAGCTCAACTGAGTTACCCTCTTGAATTTCTTGAGTGTCTGAGTAAATTTTCCCTACTTCCATTCCTCTAGTGTATAAAATGTAATGCTTGTCGCCCGACTTTAAATCAACTACTAGGGAGATAAAAGCACTTCGATTTGGATCGTACTCAATAGTTTCAACTTTAAAACCTTTTTCAAAAACTCTTTTAAAATTAATCTGACGAATAACTTTTCGATAGCCTCCACCTCGATGTCTAACTGTTATTTTACCATGACTTCTACCTGCACTATTTTTTTTGCTAATAAGCAAAGGCTTGTGAGGATCGTTGGTTGTTAAAATTGCTTTATAATCTATTACCGAGGTTTTTCGTCGACCCGGGGTAGTTGGTGTATAAAGTTTTATTCTGGATGTAGGCATAATCAGTATTTCAATAAAGTTTCATTATTTTTTAGCAGCTTTGGCATCTCTACCACCATGACCCTTAAAAGTTGTAGTTGGTACAAACCAACCGAGTTTATAGCCAATCATTTCTTCAGTCACAAGTACTGGCATGAAAATTTTTCCATTGTGAACGTTAATTGTAACTCCCAACATTTCAGGTAATATTGTACTTCTTCGACTCCAAGTCTTTTCAACTAGATTAGTTCCGTTGGCTCTAGCTTTTGCTACCTTAATTAAAAGCTTAGCGTCGCAAAATGGTCCTTTTTTCAGAGATCTTGGCATAATTATTTAGTTGTAGGCTTAGGATTTAAAAGTTCATTTAGGCTTTCAATTGTTTTATCATCAATTTTTTGGCCTGTTTTTAATTTGATATAATATTTTGAAGGTCGGTAGACACTAACTGTTCTTCCGTGTTTTCCTTTTCTTTTTTGTTTTGCAGGTGTCTTTGTTGTATTAATACTGGTAGCCTCAAGCTTCAACTTTCGAAGAAGTTTTTTAAGTTCAACTTTGTTTATTTTAAAGTTTTTATCAATAAAACTAAGAGCGAAGATTCCCTCTTGTTGAACATTGGCTGACTTTTCAGTTTGTAATAAAATTGCAGTAGTCATATTATTTATCACTTAATCTTTTTTCTAGAACTTCTTTAGCAGCTGGAGTAAATAACAAAAATTTACTTTTAGCTAGCTTATAGATTTTCAAACTTTTAACATTCAAAAAATCAACACCAGTATTTAGAAAACCAAGAGTTTTTGGCTTGTCTTCCGTGGTGTAGATCAATACGAAATCTTTATTCTTCGAATTTAGCTTATCGTTGGCTGTCTGTAGTAAAGAATCAGTATCTTTAGTTTTTAAAAGGTTAAATTTTGGATCAAGTTGTAAAACCGCCTCATCTGTTAATCTGTCTTTTACGATGGACTTTAAAGCAGCAATTCTTGATGTTCGATTAATCTTTTTGTGCCAGTTTCGGTTGCTTCTAGGACCGTGAGACACTCCACCTCCAACCCAAATTGGTGAACGAGTTGAACCGTGACGAGCTCTACCTGTACCTTTTTGCTTCCAAGGTTTTTTACCACCTCCGCTTACCTCGCTTCGAATTTTAGTGTGAGCGTTACCTGCTCTTAGATTTGATAATTCACATTGAATTACTTGAGTTAAAAGTGAGCTTCTAACAACATAATCTTTTAAGGAAGTAAAACCTTCCACTTTTTCATTTAAATCTTTGCTCAATATTCTTACAGACATGAAATTAACTTAGTAATTTTGAAATTTTCAAATAACCACCATTTGGTCCAGGGATTGAACCTTTGATGAAAAATAATTTTTTCTCAGCATCTAATGCTAAAATTTTTGCTTTCTTTAGAGTTTGCTTGTCACCTCCCATCCTTCCAGCCATTTTCTTACCTGGCAAGGTTCTTTGAGGCCACCTGGTTCCGATAGAACCTACAGCTTTGACATGGTCATGACCGTGACTTGCTGGTTGTCCGTGAAAACCGTATCTTTTAACAGCACCGGTAAATCCTTTACCTTTGCTAGTTCCTGCAAGCTCAAGCAAATCCCCTGATTGAAAATCTTCAAACTTGATTTCAGTTACTTCTTGATCTGGCATCAGGGCAAATTCTTCTAGGCAAATATAGCTCTCTTCTTTATCAGCGTACTTCTTGGCATGCCCGGCAGCAGCTTTTGTAGCTTTAGTTCGAGCAAAGGCCCCAACCTGAACTGCTTTGTAGCCATCAGTTTCTTGGGTTTTCTTTTGTAAAATTACTTGATCAGCAAACTCTATAGCTGTAACAGGAATACTTCGACCGTCTATAAACAGCCTTGTCATTCCAATTTTTCGTGCGAATCCAAACATATATAAAATAATTATTCCGGTGTGCTTAAAGTTTCAATCATAATATCAACACCAGCTGGTAGGCTTAGTGTAGACAAGCTGTTTACTACATCTGCGTTAACATTGTAGATATCAACAAGTCTTTTGTGTTCTCGTGACTCAATTTTATCTGAGTGCTTACTGTAGATAAATGGAGATCTTCGTAAAACAAAGATTCTTTTTTTGGTCTTAAGAGGAATTGGACCGACTATAGTACCGCCACTTTTAAGTACTACTTGTACTAGCTTCTTTACGGCTTCTTCTAGTACTTTATGGTCAAAGGAGGCTATTTTCACCCTCATCTTGGTGTTGGTCATCGACTAAAATATATTGATTTATGGTAAAAGAGTTAGTTATAAAAGAAATCAGGCTTTGTCAAGCAAGAATCTGGTGACTTTACAAACTTGCAACAGCGTGACTATTATTTTTGGGTGAATTAAATTTCAACTATAATTGCCAAAGCCAATACTAATGGAAACTAGAAAATTTACCGGGATTGTTTTACAAGTACACACTGACACTATCAGCAAGGTTAGCTATATCAAAGTTTTAACTCAAGACTCAGTGGAAAGTTACAAGCTACCTACAAGCCAGGAAAACTACAAATTTGGATATTTACTAAGCCCTAAGAAAATTATTACTGGGGAATTAATCAAAACTAGAAAGAATTGGGTTTTAACCACAGTACTAGAAACCAGAGACTTGTGGCAGCCCCAAACTTTCGCCGACTATATAAGATTAACGGAATCTATAGGTTATCTTTCGGGAACACTTAAAGAGGGAGAAATTACAGACATCCTCTCAAAAGTTGAACAGTATTTCAATTGTCTTAAAGAAACATTAAACCCCAAAGAATTTGAGCAGTTTTTGATGAAAAATTTAGGGTTTGCTAGTTAAGCTTGCTCCCACCTAAAGAGGAGTATTTGACATATTTAAGCTTTAAACTCTGAATTCACCTATGGATAACAACTATAGCGCTGAGAATATTTCAGTATTAGAAGGTTTAGAAGCTGTGAGAAAAAGACCTGGAATGTATATAGGAAACACTGGTGCCGATGGGCTTCATCGCTGTCTTGGTGAAATTTTAGATAATTCAGTGGATGAATTTATGGCTGATCCTCAGGCTAATAAAATTCGAGTAGTGATTGAAAAAAATGCCCAGGGCCAAACTGAAGTTATAGTCGGCGACAACGGTCGCGGAATCCCCACCGATATTCACTCTAAAACTGGCAAAAGTGCCTTGGAAACAATCATGACAGTCTTGCATGCTGGAGGTAAATTTGATCAAAAAAATTACAAATTTTCTGGAGGTTTGCATGGTGTTGGGGCGAGTGTAGTCAATGCCTTATCGGTCAAAATGCAGGTGTTTGTGCTGCGAGATAAAAATGTTCACTTTGTAACTTTTGCTAAAGGTAAGACAGTTTCTTCTATTCAAGTAGTAAGCGAGGCCGAATCCAAGGATAAATTTCACGAGCTCAAGGACATTGCTCCTGTTTGGGGTAAAAGTGGGACAGTAGTTTCATTTGTCCCTGACGATAGCATCTTTGAAACTACAGAATTTGATTTAAAAGAGGTGGCCGATTATCTGCAAAGAACAGCTTATCTAAACAAAGGGTTGCAAATATATTTTGAAGATCGAATCAACGACACAACATCAGAATACAATTACCCTCAAGGGATTTTAACCTACTTGGAGGATATTGCTAAGGGTGAAAATTTGATTACTCCAATTATTAGTTTTGAGGGTGGTGACGACAAATTCTACCTGGAGGTGGCTATGAGCTATTCCGAAGACTTTAGAGAAAAGTTTTTTGCTTTCACAAACGGAATTATGAACCCAGAAGGTGGCTCACACGTAACAGGCTTCAAGACTGCTTTAACCAGAATTATCAACAACTACGCTGTAACTAAAGGCTATTTAAAAAAGGAAGAAAAGCTAACTAGTGATGACTTTAGAGAAGGTTTGCGAGCAATTTTGTCAATCAAAATGGTTGATCCCCAATTTACCAGTCAGTCTAAAGTAAAACTTGGCTCTACAAGTGCCAGGACTTCAGCAGATAAAATTGTTTCTGAAAGGTTAGAAATGTACTTGGAAGAAAACCCTAAAATTGCTCAATCTATAGTTCAAAAAAGTCTTCTTGCTATGAAAGCAAGGCTAGCTGCTCGAGCGGCACGAGAAAGCGTTCAGAGAAAAGGTGTGTTAGAAAGCATGGCTTTACCTGGTAAATTGGCTGATTGTAGTGAAAAAGACCCCGCAAAATCAGAGATTTTTATTGTTGAGGGTGACTCCGCCGGAGGTAGTGCCAAGCAAGGTAGAAACAGAAATACTCAAGCTATTTTGCCACTTCGAGGAAAGGTTTTGAATACTGAAAAAGCCACTCTGGATAGGATTATGAATTACGAAGGTATAAAGAACATGATAATTGCCTTTGGAACAGGAATAGGAGACAAGTTTGATGTAGAAAAACTTCGATACCACAAGATTATCTTGATGACTGATGCCGACGTAGATGGAGCCCATATTACGACTCTACTGCTTACTTTTCTATATCGATACATGCCAAGGCTTATTGAGGATGGTTACGTTTACATGGCCAGACCTCCTCTGTACAAAGTTAAGTCTGGTAAAACCGAAGAGTATCTTTACTCTGATCTTGAAAAGATAGCCTTAGTAGATAAAATACAGGCTATCAAAGCAGATGCTAAAATTGAAATTCAGCGTTATAAAGGACTTGGAGAAATGAATCCCGAACAGCTTTGGGAGACAACTATGGACCCAGCCAGTAGACTGCTGTGGCAAGTTACTATTGGAGAGGCAGAAATTGCCCATAAGGTGTTTGAAGATTTGATGGGTGCTGATGTAGAACCAAGAAAAAGGTTTATTGAAGAAAATGCTATGTTTATTGAAGACTTGGATGTTATCTAAAGCTTGCAATAATCAAAAAATTAGAATAGAATAAAGAATATTTTAAAACAAAAATAAAAAACTTGCCTAGTGGCCAATTCAAGTATTGCTAGAAATCCCCAGCCAGTCGCAAGAAGCAGACAGGCACCAGCACCTCAAAGAAGGTCTGAAATTGATTTGCGTCAAGTACCTCAAAATAACCCCCAGCCAATTAAAGAAAACACAGCACACACCATAACTAGCCCGAATAACCAGTTTGGACCAAATCCAATAAATAGACCACTGCAACAAAACCAATTACCAGTACAACCTCAAAGAATCCAAAACTCTCGCCAGAATGTACAAACTATTAATAGATTTGTAACACAGCCAGGGCAATTTCAAAACAACAACCCCATAAGACCATTTAATGGAGCCAGTAGTCAACAAGTCCTGCCAACGGAAAAGAAGAAGCAAGGCTTGTTTAGCCGTAAACCAGTAAAAGCTCAACCCCAAATTGACCACAACAGTCCCCAATTTTTAAAAACTTTAGATGCTGTCGGACTTCGTAAAGAAGTTATCCAAACAGAAGTTGAAATCCAGAAAGCTTTGATTGAAAGTGAAAAAGCTTATCGTGAAGGAGTTTCTACAATTCGAGACCTGATTGCGCCCAGTAGTGTTAAAATTTCCACTGGACAAGTTGAGCTAGGAACAAAAATTGCTCGAAGTTTCTTTGTTCTAGTTTATCCTAGGATAATTTCTAGTGGCTGGCTCGAAGGGCTTGTAAATGCAGACATTCCAATGGATATAGCAATTTTTGTGTATCCAAGGGATTCTTCTGAGGTACTTAAAGAATTGAAAAAAAAAGTAGGTAAAATTCAAGCTAGTTTACAATTGAACAATGAAAAAGGTGCGGCTAGAGACCCTCAACTTGAGACAGCTTATCAAGACGTTGAAGGTTTGAGGGATGCAATTCAGCAAGGTACGGAAAAGTTCTTTAGAGTTGGTGTGTACTTTACCATCTATTCTGATACAAATGAGCAACTTGAAAAATATTCTCAGGCCATGGAAGGTCTTTTAAGTCAACAAAATATTACAACTAAACGTGCCGCTCTGCAAATGGACGAAGGTTTTAATGCTACACTTCCGATTTTAAAGGATGATTTAGACGTGACCACCAATATGAATACTGGGCCACTTTCAGCCTGTTTCCCATTTGTATCTTCAGAATTATCCTCCGATTCTGGAATTTTGTACGGAATCAATCGTCACAATAGTTCCCTGATTATCTTTGATAGATTTGATCTTGAAAATGCAAACGAGGTAGTCTTTGCAACTTCTGGAGCTGGTAAAAGTTATACAGTTAAATTGGAAATTTTACGTAGTTTAATGCTCGGAGTGAGTGTAATTGTCATTGACCCCGAACAAGAATATAAAATTTTGGCAGACACTTTGGGAGGGGCTTACATTAGCATGAGTTTAAACTCAGAAAACCGTATCAACCCCTTTGATCTACCCAAAGCTTTACCTGGAGAAAGCAACGCTGATATACTTCGTACCTCCGTAATTGACCTAATGGGATTGATGAACTTGATGCTTGGCAAACTTAGCCCAGAGGAAGTTTCTATAATGGAAAGGGCTATTCAAGAATCCTATGCCAAACGAGACATCACCGCAGAGTCTGACTTTAACAATGTAACGTCCCCTACAATGGCTGATTTGGTAGATATTTTAAATGGTATTGTGGGAGGGGAAAGCTTGGCTCAAAGACTATACAGATACACTGAAGGAACTTTTTCAGGTTTATTTAACAACCGCACCAATATTAATATAAATAATAGTTTTGTAGTTTTCAACATTAGAGATTTACAGGAAGCTCTAAGGCCTATTGCTATGTATATTCTCTTGAAATATGTATGGAATGAAATACGCTCAGAGTTAAAGCGAAGAATCTTAACTATTGATGAAGCCTGGATTATGATGCAGTATGAGGACTCAGCAAGGTTTTTATATGGTCTAGTTAAACGTGCTCGTAAGTACTATTTAGGAGTGACGGCAATCACCCAAGATGTAGGAGATTTTCTAGGCTCTCCTTTTGGTAAACCTATTGTAACCAACTCCGCTTTAAAGATTCTTTTGAAACAATCTTCAGCCTCTATTGAGCTTATAGCTAAAACTTTTGCCTTAACTACAGGAGAACAACAAGTATTACTGCAATCAGGGGTGGGACAAGGAATTTTCTTTGCAGGACCAAGACATGTAGCCATCGAAATTATCGCTTTCCCGACAGAGCATAGGATTATAACCACAAACCCTAAAGATTTACTAAGAATGCAAGAATTTGCACAGGAAGCAAAGAAAGAAGAAAAACCGGCGGTTGCTGAATAGTGTTTACAAACTATCTAGGATGTGCTGAGCTATCAACTTCATTAGCTATAATAAGCGAATCTCTGATCTGATTTGCCAGGTCATTTACAGCAGATGGAGAATGCGGAATTAAAATCGTATTACTCTTTGACTCTGAACCTATTGATCTTAAAGTATCTAAGTATTGGGTAAGAATTATCATATTCATTACTTCACGTGTAGAAATACCGTTTACGTTATTTTGGAAGCTATCTACACTTTTTCTAAGACCATCGACAATGGCCTGTCGTTGATCGGCAATACCTTTTCCTTGAAGAGCCTTGCTCTCTGCATCGCCTTCGGCGGACTTTACTTTCATGATTTTGTCAGCTTCAGCCTTTTCCATGGCAGCCATTCGCATCCTCTGAGCCGCGTTAATCTCATTCATGGACTCCTTAACTTTGGCGTCTGGGTTAATGTCCGTGACTAAAGCCTTGATTATCTCGTAACCAAAATCCAACATCACGTGAGCCAGTTCGTTTTTAACTGCCACAGCCACATCATCTTTTCTTAAGAACACGTCATCTAGGTCTATTTTAGGAACTTCGGCCCTAACTACATCAAATACAAAGGAAGTTATTTGGGCTTCCGGGTTATTTAATTTGTAAAAAGCGTCGTAGACTTTTTCAGGGATTACAAAATATTGGACTGAGACAATAATATGCACAAAAACATTATCTTTAGTCTTGGTTTCTACCGTAATATTGAGCTGTTGAATTCTCAAATTCACTCTGGCTACAACCTTCTCGATTAAAGGTATCTTAATATTTAAACCAGGTTTAGCAATTCGTGAAAACTTACCAAAAACCTCCAAAACTGCGTTGGTTTGCTGATTGACTGTAAAAAAGCTTGAAAATAGAAAGATTACAACCAAAAATATAAATGCTATTGCCAAAAATTCCATATAAAAATATTAAGAACTCAGTGAATACAAAATTTAGATTATTAGCAAGCCGTGCAAGACTTCAACCCCTACTTTACCCCTAATCAACGAGAAAAACTTGCTCAGGCTGGTTTTCAAAATATGTATGACTTTGTGACTTATTTGCCTTACAAGCTAGACGAAATTGAGCCTTTTAGCGGTAAATCAGAGTCTAAAAAAAAATATATTTGGCAAGCCAGATTGGTAAAATTTGAGCTCAGAAAACGTAATCGTCCATTTTTCTTTTTAGAATTTAGTGATGGGACTAAACATTTACAGGCCTATTATTTTGTCACTGCTAGTTATGTATATTCACTTTTAAAAGCTGATCAGGAATTCCAGATATTATTTAGCCTACAAAATGGACTCGCTGTTGTTCAAAGATTAGCTAAAGTTACGGATTCTCAAAGTATAGATAGACTAGTTCTTGGAAAAGCAATCATTCAAAAGTATACTATCCCCAGATATTTAAAGGTTGGCCAAATGACTAACCAATATTTTGTCAGTATGCACCAAAGACTGCCTGATTCAGTTTATAAGCTAGATTTAGAAGGTCTTTTTAAACCAAATTCTCTGCTTCCTAATATTTTAAACCTGAAACAGATTCACGCCCCAGATAACTCTAATACATATTTTGAAACAAAAAAACAATGGACTTCACTCAACGTTTATCTGCGATTAAATCTAATTAACTATTTAAATTATCAGTCCTCCCAGAAACAATCAATTCAAGCAAAGATGGATTTAGACTTTCTCAAAAATTTTACCTCAAAACTCGATTTTGAATTAACTCTAAGCCAGAAAAACTCTATTTGGGAGATTTTGCAGGAAGTGACTTATTAGTTTGGGTTTGATACATTTTCTATATAAAATTACCCACCGCACCAGTCTGCTGACCAAAAACTCTAATCCTAGGAATACTCATTGCTTGAGCACCTTCTTGGATATTAATATTATAATCATCGCCTTCTGGCTCTACCGTAAAGCCAAGATAATAACCTAAGTCTTGAGCAATCTTAATTACTTGAGCGTTATACTTTCCGTAAGGGTAAACAACGGAATGAACCTTAATATCCAAATTCTTTTCCAAAAATTCTTTGCTATTTTTTAGCTCCCCATATATTTGACTAGTATTGAGCTGGATGCCCGAGGTAAAATCGGGACAGCCCTGTTCTTTTTGTGTAGCTGACTCAACCACTGGGGAGTCTCTAAATGGTCCACTGGTGGCTGTTTTTGGGTTCACATTTACTGCCAGGTAGCAATGCATCACCGTATGCGAACTAATACCCATACCCGCCTCGACAAGTTCTTTTAATTCTTTTAGTCCCATGTATTCCCCTGATCCGGTAACATGGGTGATAATTGCAAAATCCCCAACCATATTATGTTTTTTTAAGATCGGAAAGGCGTTGGTGTAATTATCCATAAAGCCATCATCAAGGGTTAACAAAATTGGTTTATCAGGCAGCTCTTTGATTCCTTTAGTGTATAAAAATAAATCCTCAGCAGTAATAGTCTTATAGCCTTTTTTTTCTATATAATCTAGTTGTTTATCAAAAACCTCCGGGCTTACTCTAAGACCAGTTTGTGTTCCATCTTTAAGATTTACCCCTGCTAGGTTGTTAATTCTATGATACATCAAAACAGGTAGTTTAATTTTAACTTTGGGATCAAACACTTTAGGCCTAAGTACCCAACCCTTTAAGCTAGTTTGCTGAGCTTTTTCACTGGAAAATGGCAAGCTAAAATCAGAAATGTCTTTAGATTTAGCAATAGTGGAATCTTTGCCTTTGGCTTTAACCGTGTTGTACTGGCTATATACTACAGCTCCACCAACCGAGACCATTGTCAAAAACCCTATTAAAATTAAGGCAATTTTTTTATTTATTTTAAACATAAATATACAAGAATTAAGTTATTGTTTGTTACCAATGTAGTCAACCACTGTGACAGGGTTGAATCGATAACTATTAATATAGTAGACTTTACACTGTAAATTGTTACAAGCCTACACTCTCGTTTCTTTTCAAGCCCATTTTTAAAATAATTTTAGCTATAAAAATGGCATTAGACAGAATGCTAAAACGCCTACGAAAGTCCAGAAAATGTCTACGACAAGTATTTACACGAATAAAGCTACATGCCGGTTTGATTGTATGACAGTTTATTTGCAAAGAATCATTTGTAATGACCCGTTATTATGATATTTTGTAAACATCTTTTTATCATAAGTTAGCAGCATATCCATAGAATTATTTTGAGCACATAAAATTTGGATTCCATCTTCAATATCCTTATAATTGGAAATTTCTAGAGCCTGGAAACATTCATACTCACCAACTTCTAGCAGTGTAATACTTGCAAAAAATTTGTTAAACTCATCCTTTGAACAATCGATTTTACCTATTTCCCACAAATATGCAATAATATTAAAACAAACAGCCGAGGTGTAAATTTCAGAGGTATCAGCAAATTCAAATAATTCTGGCACTTCAAAACCATCGAGAACTTTTACAATAACGTTTGCATCTAAAAAAATACTGTTTAACGACTTTTTTTTATTGGCCATAGGCGATTTTCCTCAGTTCATCATTGGTATAATTTTTTGAATTTTTACTTGATTTAAACTTTCGAGTTTTTAAATAATTTCCAAATTTACTTTTTTTTTCAAGATCTCTAATCGGTGAAATTTTTACTTTTAAGCCCTTAACATATTCTAAAATATAGTCCGTGTTATTGGTATCAATGTCCATAATTACTTCACGCAAATTAGACCTTAGAGCTTTAGCAGTTATCGTTTTTGTGAGCATAGTTGAAAGATGAACTATTAAAGTTAATTAGTCAACTATTTTACAACCCTACACTCTCGTTTCTTTTCAAGCCCAGTTTAAATACTAGCTTGGCTAAAAAGTAGAGAATTATACACCAAGTCAGACCCCCTATAAATGCTAGAACTATTTGATTATTATCGTATTTGCCTAAATAAATTTGTACTTGATGGTGCAAAACCCAGGCGTATGGGGTAAGAACAAAAAATCCTGCGGCTGGAGCTTTATCCAATGGTAAAATTAACCCACTCATCATATTACGAAATATAAGATAAGCTCCCGCAAAAGATGAAAATTCACGAGAATCTTCAAGGAAAAAAGCCAGAGATCCGATTATAATTCCAAAAAAGTGGTTAATTGAAAAAGTAATCGGTATAAAAGCTAAGAGTACTAATAGCCTCCAACTAAACAATATTTCTACATGAGTAAAATAAATAAAAATAGCACCAGAAAAAATGTAAGCCGAAGCCTCAAAAATATTTCTGATAAACCTGCGTCCTACCATTTGAAAATATAGATAAAAAATAAATGGTTGTGGAATTAAAAGTTGAGAAATAACTTTACCGGTTAGGACATTATCACCAAAACTATTATAAAAATAATTTTCACTCAAGGCTTTATAAATTCTCCCCACTAACAGATAGGTGATGACAGTTGCTGAATTACCATTTTGATACCACAGGTAAAATACAACAATTGATTCTGTAAAATAACCAATGGATTGGTAAAGGTTTCCAAATAAACCACCGCTAGCTACTGATAGGTTGTACTTGATTATATACCACCATTTATACCATCTACCAAGTATTTTTTCTGTAATGGTTGGTGAATAGACTAGTGTTTCAATCATACTTTTAGCAAAACAACGAAATCAGCAGGTTTTAAGATTTGTGTTGTCTCAAATTTTTTTAAATCTAATAAATCGTTATCACCTGTAATTAGATAATCAGCTTGAATTTCTTTTGCTAATTCTAAAAACTTATTGTCTTTTGGATCTCGGCAAACAGAAACTTTGGTAGTTAACAGAACTTTTTTTGCTAAGAATTTATAGTCTGCTAAAAATCTACTAGCATTTTTGTTTAGTCTACTTCTTATCTTTGGAATTTTGATAGTTTCCAGCAATTCATCAAAAACCTCTGTTGAATAAAAAATCTCAATACTACCAAGTTTACTGAGTTTTAAAGTTTTATAAAATATTTCCTCTTTCGAAAATCGTGAAATTAAAAAACTTACAATGACATTGGTATCAAAAACTATTTTAATTGTTTTTCCCATACTTACTCATTATTTTTTAAGTGAGTGTAGAAATTCCATAGCTTCAGTGGTATTTTCAAAAGCATTGGCGCCAGAAGTTTGACTCCAGTTGGAATTTGATAAGTAGCTTAAATCTTCCACGTTATCCAAATCTGCACCTCTGCCAATAAAAATTTTAATAATTTCAATATCATCTAAGTATTTATATTTTAGTCTTGCTTTCAAGATGTCCTCATGTATTTTAGGCGTTACGGTAAGTCTTATTTGATAAGATTTAGCAATCGGAGAAAGTTTAGTTTTTTTGGAAAGGTTTTTAGTTAAAGTAGGCATAAATAGGTAAGCTAAGTCTATTTAGTTATTTTTAGTCAAAGCTAAACAATTGTCAAAGACCAACACTCTCGTTTCTCTTCAAACCAAGATTAAATACCAGTTTAGCTAGAAAGTAAAGTATTACGCACCAAGCAATTCCTCCTAAGAATACAAAAATAGTTTGGTTTATATTATACTTACCTAGATATACCTGCATTGGATGATAAAATAGAATCGAAAACGGAGTGTAATTTAAAAGCGGAAATTTGGTAGAAATAAAGTATAGCGGAAACAAAGCTCCACTAAAAAATTGCAACACTATTGTGTTGATGTATGCCAATCCATAGAATTCGGTAGTCCAAAAAGCAGATAATCCAACTAAAAATTCTATAAATAATCTAATGGTTGAACTTATTGGCCAAAAAAGTAGAAGCCAAAAAATATTCCAACTAAAAATCAGACTGCCAGAGAAAAATACGAATAGGGGAACTAAAATTATACTGTAAGTTAGAAGTAAAAACAAAATTACCGATATCCCAGAAAAAAACACAAATATCATAAAATTTTGAGGCAGGATCAGCATTCTTGAAATTTTACCATTTTTAATACTGTCACCTATAAACCAACTTATTAAGGCATCTGTACAGGCAAAGTAAGCTCCACCAATAATTAGATAAGTGGTAATTTGCGCATCTTCTTGTTGTAAAAAGGTAAATATTACTAATGAAGAAAATATACCTGAAATTCTAAAAATTGAAGCAAATATTTCATTCCACAAATAGGTAGTATTCAGTTTGAAATAATAACATATAAGATACCACCATTTGTAATTTCTACCTAGTAATTTTTGCATTAAGCTTGTTAAGTAGGATGGCGTTTCAATCATATTTTTAACAGGTCAACGAAATCAGCAGGCTTTAAAATCTGTGTTACTTCAAATTTTTTTAAATCCAATAAATCGTTATCGCCTGTAATTAAATAATCAGCCTGGATTGCTTTTGCTAGTTCTAGAAATATATTATCCCTTGGATCTAGGCAAATATCTATTTTTAAAGAAGGTCTAACAAACTTTATTTTATATTTATAATAGGCTACAAAAGTTGCTACTTTTTTTTGCTTTACTTTTATTAGATCCTTTATTTTTGTTTTTTGCAGGGTCTTTGTTAATTCTTCAAAAATTTCCGGGGAACAAAAAAGTTCTAATTTGCCCAAGTTTTTCAAATCTATCAATTTTTTTACAAAGTCAGAATCTGTAACCAAAAAAGATATTATAATATTAGTATCAAGAATAATTTTTAACATAAATGCACTCTATTTTACTATCATTATCTAAGGTCTGCTTTATTGTTATTCCAAAACTCAAAAAATTCATCTTCAGAAGTAAAATTTTTAGATTTAGTTGTAGCAATTTGAGCTATAATATTTGATTCACTTTTATCTAATTGATTACTTCGATAAAGCTGATTAAGGGCCAATTTTACAATTTCAGACCTATCCAGGCCAATGAAGCAATTCTCTAGGCTATTTATTACCACCTCAATTTCTGGAGTAAGTGCAAATCTAAAGGCAATTACTTTGTTTTTGGTTGTTGCGGAGGGTTTTTTAGTAGATTTTACTGTAGTTTTGGTAGCCATATAAACAATTTATATACAAAAATGTATACTTATAGCTACTTTTTGTCAAAGTTATAATTTATCTAGAATTTTTAGGTTAAATTCGGGGCTTCAAATTTTCAAGTTTGTTAAAAATTTTGACTGCCTTTTGATCAAAGGAGAAGAATTTGTATTGGTTAATTTTTGATTTGGCTAGCAAGTAGCAATCTGGAAAAGAAAGACTATGAGAGGAAAATATTTCCAATGCTTCGAAAATGGTTACTTGCTCTTCAAAATTAATCGGCTGCAAATTCAATACTGTCTGGATAATTTGAATGACCTCAAGCTTGGAACTTTGATAAATTTTGCCAGTCAGAACGAAAATAGTCTCAAAAATAGATATTGTGCTACAGTAAAGTTTAACTTTACCTGATTCACCTTGCTCCATGAGTTTAATAACCTGGTTGTACTGATCAAGATTATCTTTCAAAATTAATCTTAGGATTACATTGGTATCCAATAAATATGTTTCTGTCATAGAATTACTTGGAGTTATAAAATTCCGTTAATGACTGATCAATGATATTGTCTAAATCAAAATTTGGGTTGGAGGCTTGAAGCTTTTTAGTTTTAATCTGAAGACCTTGAGAGAGTTTATCTAGACTTTTTAAAACATCCCTGAAGGTTCTAATTACAAATTGATTCCCTGAAAGGGCAATCTCAATATACTGACCTGATTTTGCTTCAAGTTTATTTAAAAGCTCAACTGGTAAGGTAATTTGATTCTGTGAAGACAATTTTAGTTTATAATTCATATTTTATATGATATGATTATTTTTACTTGGTGTCAATATTTTTAGTTTAAACTAAATATTTATTCAGTCCAATTTTCAAGCTGTAATTTTGGAATATGTTCAAAATCTTTTAGGTTATTGGTTACAAGAATTAAGTTATTATGAAGACAAATAGAAGAAATCATCAAGTCAAAATCTCCAATAATTTTACCTGTTTTAATTCGAAGATGTTTCAAATCTGCAAATATAATAGCTGACTGGGTATCAAAATTAAAAACTTTTAAGTCATAAATTAAATTTTCGTAGAAATCTTTGAGTTCAATTTGTCTATTTTTAGTAGGGGCATTTTTGGCACCATAAAATAGCTCAGCAACAACCAAAGCACAGGTAGCTAATTTTTGCTGTTCGATACTCTCTAATTTACTAGCAACTTTTAGATTTCCCTGAAACAAATAAGACAAAATGTTGGTGTCTAATAAATACATATGATTTAGTTATTATGGTTCATTTTATCAAAATTTAAATCAAATGACTTTCTAAAATTCTTCATATTTTGGTTAATTTCCTGCCATTCATTGGTTGGAATATTTTTTAATCCTCCTTTATACTTAAGTAGTAGATTTCTTAGTTGTTTAGTTTTTAGGCTGTCGGCTAAAATTTTGCTGACATACTTACTCAGACTAATATTTTGGCTCGACGCTTGCCTTTGAAGATCTGATTTTAATGTCTCGTTTTCAAGGTAAAGAACAAGTGTTTTGTTGGACATATTTATAATATATTAGCTATAATATATTTTGTCAAAATTCATCTGTAACAAACTATTTGCAGCACTTACACCTAAGATATTTGCATTAAAGTTGCTTTAAAAACTGTAGCAGTATTCATAAAACTAAAAGTTCTTTTGGATAAAATTTATCAAAGGAAGCGATTTGATAGCCAAATTTTTGAGCTATGATTTGGCAAGCACAATCAAAAAAAGAAATATTTTTCTTTTCAAAAGAATTATACAGGTCAAAAACTTCAGATTCCCAATCAATGTCAAACGCTACAACGCTGGTGAAATTTTCACGAATTGATTGTAAGGTAAAAACGGCTTTGTCTTGAGGCAGTAACCTTGAAAGCACTGTTGCACATTCATAAATTGTAAGATTTGTGAGACTGTAATCAGCATACTTTTCAAAAATTTCCAGAGCTTTATCATGGTTGCTATCAGCTTCAATATGTAAAGCTAGTAAGAAATCAGTATCACAGAGTACTTTCACTGGACTATAGTTTGTAGTCATAGATAATATTGTGATTTTTAGAAATATCTACGATTTTGCTAGAGGCGAGTTTGGTTATTCTTAGCTTTGGCTTGCTGGAACTGCTATTTTTTAACGACTCTTCGAGTAAATCTCTAATGTATTGTGATAGGTTTTTTACTCCAATTGACTTAGCTTTGATTTTAGCTCGCTGCAAAATATCTTGTGGTATATAAATCTGAGTTCGGGTTAGATTAGACATGTTAATAACATACATTGTATGTTGTATGTTGTCAAAGTCTAATTTTCAATTTATAGTCCTACACTCTCGTTTCTCTTCAATCCAAGTTTAAAAACTAGTTTAGCTAAAAAGTAGAGAATCAGACACCATAGTAAACCACCTATAAATACAAAAATAGTTTGATTTGTATCGTATTTACCTAGGTAGATTTGCATTGGGTGGTAATTCAGCATCGAATACGGGTTATATTGTAAAAGCCAATTATACGGGGCTGGCAAAAACGAAAACGGAATTGCAATACCACTCAAGACTTTAATAATTATTACAGCTAAGTAGCTGATAGGCCTTATATCTTCAGTCCAAAAAGCAATACTTGCTAGAATATATGATACTAAAAAGTCAATTATAAATGAAACAGCTAAAAGCGGGAGTATAAGTAAAACGAAATTTAGTGTTGGTAGCTTTAGATAATTTATATAAAAAGGTAAAAAAGTGAAAATTAAACTGGCTGAAATTAAATTCCTTATTACCGACGAACCAATTTCTCTGAAAAACCAATAACTAGTATTGCTCACTGGAATTAACAATCGATTAACTATTTTACCGGAGATTATACTTTCGCTGAAATATCCAAAATATTGAGACCAAATTAATCTTTGCAAAATAAAGCCGACAAAAAAATAGGTTATTCTGTCTGCAGTTGGGTCAATAAATAGCCATAAGTAAATAGTTATTGCAAAGTCCAAAACGCTAGCAAAATTACCAATTAAAAATGAAGAAAGTCTTATATTGCTTTGCTTAAATGAATACACTGTCAGGTACCACCACTTGTAATTTCTTCCAAGTAATTTTTGCATTAAACTAGGCTTAAATTCTATTGTCGCATTCATAAAATTCTAATTTTAACTTTCCACCCTAATATCTTTATTGAGTTCTTCAACTAAAGTCTTTAAATATCCATCTTTTTGCTTGGAATCGGTTAGCTCTTTAAGAGTACCATCAAAGACCTTTTCACCTTTATTAATAACTGCTACTCGCTCACAAAGCTCTGTAATATCTGGCATATAGTGCGAGGTTAGTAATATGCTTAAATTGTCCGTCTGGTGAAGTTTTTTTAGTAAAACCCGCATGGTATTTTGAGCGTCAAAATCTAGTCCGATTGTAGGTTCATCCATGAATAGAAACTTGGGTGAATGCAAAACACTAGAAATAATTTCAAATTTCATTCTTTGCCCTAAACTTAGCTGTCTAACTGGCACATCAATTTTTTCACGTATATCAAAAAGGTCAACTAAATAATTAATTCTGTTGGTAATATCGGGTTCTTGCATATCGTAAAGATAGCCAGAAAGCAACAGACTATCCATAGCAGGTAAATTAGGATCTAGGTTTTGCTTTTGTCCGGAAACTAAACCAACTTGGCGCAAAAAGTCTGGTTTTCTCTGGTATGGATCAAAGCCTAACACCTGAATTTGGCCTGAGGTTTTTTCTACCAAACCCAGACAGTGCTTTATAAAAGTAGTTTTTCCTGCACCGTTTGGCCCAACCAGGCCATAAATAATAGGTTTCGAAATCTCCAAAGAAAAGTTTGCCAGAGCTTTTACCTCTTTTTTTTCTCTTTTAAAAAATCCCAGCCTTTTATAAACTGCAAAAACTTTAGATAGTTTTTGGCTATTTAATAACATATTTTATTGTATAATTACGACTCTTATAATGAACTTGTTTATCCCTGCAACATTACAGCTGTCATCCTGAACTTGTTTAAAGATCTAATCTGATCAAAAGTAAATTTTAACTCGTCAGAATCTCAATCCATAACTGAACAAGATGTCAAAAAAATACTATCCCAGATCATAACGAATTATATAACCAAAATGCTCAAAATTAAACTAACCTTCATGACGCCCAAAATCATCTTCGAATCTCTTGATATCGTCTTCTCCAGTGTAGTCTCCAAATTGAACTTCAATTATAATTGTATCTTCGGTGCCAGAATTTGAAATTCTATGCTTAGTATGTCTTGGAACAAAGGCGTATTCTCCAGGATGATAGTTATTGACCCATTTTTCCTGATTGCCTACTCTCACCTCAAAAGTAGCCGTACCTTGAACGACGATCCAATGCTCACTACGCTGCTCATGACTCTGCAAGCTAAGTCTCATTCCGGGTTTTACTACAATTCTTTTAACTTTAAACTTTTGTTTATCTTCTAAAACAAAATATTGACCCCAAGGACGATCTCCAACCTCTAAATACTCCTGCTCTTTATTTGCCATAAAATATTATTATTAACCTTCTAAATGTCTGGCAGTAAAGGACATCAAAGCCATATGCCTTGCTCTTTTAACTGCATTAGCGATCTTTCTTTGGAATTTTGCTGATGTCCCAGTTCTAGATTTTGCAAATATTTTTGAGTAAGGTGAAACAAACTGAGAAATATATTCAACATCTTTATAATCAATTGCTCTAAGACCTTGAAAATCAGGCAAAGATACTTTTTTCCTCTTACCTTTATTTAGTTCTCGATGATTATTGATTTCGGTATCTCTTAGTTTTTCTTTGCCTTTCTGAGTCAGATACTCAGTTTGGTTGATAATCAAATACCTAAACAGACTATCGATAAGGTTTAACTTTTTCTCTAGAATCTTTAGTTTAGCAGCATCCAACAAATTTAAGTCAAAGGTAGCAAGTGCGTAAAACCCGTTCCATTGTTTTCGGATAGGATAAGCCATTCTTCGAAGACCTTCTTCGTCAATTTTAAGATTAAAAGCGGATAATTCTTTAGTGATTAAAGACTCAATATTCTTGATTTCATCAGCAATTTTCGATGCTTCTAAAAGGGGATTTAAGATTAGATATAATTCGTAATTCTGTAGCATAACAAACTGATTTTTGAGCGTATTTTAAGACACTAATGATTTAGGCAAAACTAGCTTTTTGTCAAGTTAGAAGCTGGTCTTGAGCTCTCTACTCACCTCTCTATCAATATCTCGTCTCTTAATAGCTTCCTTTTTATCAAAGTTTTTCTTTCCTTTGGCAATCCCAACTTCTGCCTTCAGCCAACGCCCAACAGCCTTAATATTTAAGGGTATACAGGTCAATCCTTTAGTCTGCAATTCTTTTCGAATTTGAGCTATTTCTTTCTTTTTTAAAAGTAAAACTACATTTTCTTGAATTTCATTGTTGCCAAAGCCGATGATCTGAAGTTGATTTTTCTGAAAAATTACAAACTTTCCTTCCAAAAGAACTTTTTTGGCACGAATTAATTTCACCATTTTACCTGATAGTGATAGTCCTGCCTGGAAAGTCTCTAAGATATGATAATCAAAGCCGGCCTTCTTGTTATTAATTAATACTGCCATTTTAATTTCTTAATTTGTCTGCTAAATTTTGTTTAGTCAAAGAACCAAAGACTTAAGCACCTTGCCTTTTTATAATTAATTATTAATTTTTCATTATTAATTATGCCCCAAACCCTAGAATTTATTTTCAAAATCCGCCAAGATTTCCCTATTCTAAGGGCTAAAATCCAAGATAAGGACTTAGTTTATTTTGATAACGCTGCCACCACTCAAAAACCTCAGGTGTTGATTGATTCCTTATCCGAGTATTACTCCAAATATAATGCCAATACTCACAGCCAGCATTTTTTGGCTAGTAACTTAACCTTGGAATATGAAAATGTACGTTCTGGGATAGCTTTGTTTTTGGGAGCAAAACTAGCCGATGAAATCGTTTTTACCAAAGGAGCTACTGAATCTTTAAACCTTTTGGCTTACTGCCTGGAAACTGAAATAAACCCTGAAGATGAAATTTTAATCACGCAAGCTGAGCATCACGCTAATATATTACCCTGGCAAAGATTAGTTCAAGAAAAACAAGCCAAGCTTGTTGTAGCACCAATGCTAAGCAGCGGGAAAATTGATTTAACCACTTTTCAAAAGCTCTTGAATCCTAAAACTAAAATTGTAGCTTTCACTCATGTTTCCAATGTTTTAGGGGTCGTAAATGAGGTTACTGAATTAACCAAATTAGCTCATAAAAATGGTTCACTAGTTGTAATCGATGGAACACAAGCAGTTGGCCATTTTAAAGTAGATGTAACTCAAATTAATTGCGATTTCTACGTTTTTTCCAGTCATAAAGTCTTTGGACCAATGGGGGTGGGTGTGTTATATGGGAAACAAAAATTGCTAAATGGCTTTCAACCTTACCAAGTTGGTGGTGAAATGGTTAAAACTGTTAGCTTTGAAACTACAACTTTTCAGGAAAGCCCTCAAAAATTTGAAGCTGGAACCCAGAATTTTGCAGACATAATTGCTTTTGGTAAAACGTTGCAGTATTTGCAAAACTTAAGACAGGGCTTGGATTTAGAGTCCTACGAACAGGACCTTTTAAAATATACAACCAGCCAATTGCTACAAATTCCTGGCTTAATAATTCATGGAACTGCAAACCAAAAAATCCCCTTAATTTCGTTTACAATTGAAAGTGTGGATTCTCTTGATTTAGCCACTTTTTTAGATGAGCAGGGAATTGCCATTCGAGTTGGCAGCCATTGTGCTCAACCTCTGATTAAATCTTTAGGGCTAACTTCCACTGCCAGAATTTCTCTAGCCTTTTATAATACTTTTGAGGAAGTTGATTTTATGATTGAGCAAATCCAGCGAGCTTTGAAAATTTTACGATAAAGACTATCTCAAAGTCCAACCTCCGTCTACAGTGATAACCTGCCCAGTAATATAACTAGCTTCAGGAGAGACTAGGTAACTAACAGTTGCAGCGATATCTGCCGGTAACCCTGAACGGCTTAGAGGAATCATAGCCAGCATTCCTTTTTTTGCATCTTCGCTCATAGCAGTAGTATTAGCTCCAGGAGTTTCCACAGAACCAGGGGCAACTACATTTACAGTGATTTTCTTATGAGCTAATTCTAAAGCAGCCGCTCTAGAGAAAGCATTAATAGCCCCTTTTGAAGCACAATAATGGGTCAAGCCTTCAAAGCCAACTTGAGAGGCGATTGAAGAAATGGACACGATTCGACTATTTTCAGGCATTATTTTAGCCACTTCTTGGGTTAGCATAAATACACTTTTGGCATTTACTGTTAATACCTTGTCCCAATCACTATCGGCCATTTCTAAAAAGGGTTTGAAAGGATAGATCCCAGCATTATTTACCAAAACTTCAACTGAGCCAAATTTTTCAACTGCAAATTTTACTAAAGCCTGTACGTCATTGCGGCTGGAAACATCAGTTTTTAAGCCCTCTACTTTTACACCATCTTTAGCTAGTTCATCCACAGTTTTTTTCAGCTCTACTTCATCAAAATCAGCTAGAACCAAGTTGAAACCGTCTTTAGCAAGTTTTAAAGCGATTCCCTTACCAATTCCTTTAGCACTTCCAGTAACAATTGCAGTTTGAGACATATATTAGAAATTAAATTTATATGAGGGCAGTTTAACTTTGATTGGAATTACAGTCAAGTATCAATTTGGGTTGATATAGTCTAACTCAATACACTCTCACTCAAATTCTTCCACATTTGAATCTGGTGTTTGGAAATAAATTCAAATCCTTTTTTAACTTCATCAAAATTTTCCAGGTAGAGGTTGCTCAATAGCGGTTCAGTTTTTTCAAAATGGGTTACTTTGGTGTGGACTTCAAAAAATTTTAAAGCTTTAGCGGGTAGATCAAATTTTAAAGCTAAGTTTTTTAGATTTGCATAATCGATATTATCCAGACGTTCATAGGCTGCAAAAGCTGCCCAAGCTGCAGGCCAATTTTCCTTTAAAATGAATTCAAGATGAGTTTGGTTAAACAGCTCTGTAAACTTTAAATTAAATTTAGGATTCAAAATTTCCTCACTGATATTAACATTTAAGGCCTTGCAAAATTCCCAGTAGAGCTCTTCGTGAGAATCGAGCTGACCGCCAAATTCTTCTGAAATATTGGCTAAGACAATTTTTTTGTAGCGGTTGTCTGGAGCTCTGCCTGCCAGATACCATAAAAACCTATAGAAATGACCACGAAGATGATAAAATACGGCAGCAAACTTTTTTTGCTGGTACAAGTTTAAGCTACTTCTTTCTTGGAAAAGTGGAATTTTTAAAATCTGAGTTTGATATTGATCGTCCCAGGTAGCTAAAAAATCTGTAATATTATTCATAGTACCCTTTTAAAACTAATAAAACTCAGGATTATCAAGCTAGATTGTAAGAAAATTTTATCAATAGTTAGACAAAGATTTATTTATTAGTATTATCTGATAACTATATTGCTATTAATTATTAACACTATATGAATGCTAAATCAATTGAGAAAGCTTTAATACAGCTTGAAATTAGCGACATAGGAATAAAAACCTATATTCTACTATGTAAAACACCTGGTATAAATATTACCCAGATTAGTATTGAACTTGGCACCTACAGGCAAAAAATTTACGAAGCTTTGGAGGCCCTGGCTCAAGTTGGTTTGATAGAAAAGCTTGGGGAGAAGATTTCCTTAAAATCGCCTGTTATTTTAAAAACCCTGCTAAAAACCAAACAATACGAATTAAATAAAGCAACCCTGGATTATGAAGATACTTTACCGGAGCTGTTAAGTAGCTATTTTCAAGAAGGAAAGAACCCTAGTATCAAAATCTACGACGGGACGAATAAATTTCGCTATTTGTTTAATATTATTCTCGATGAGCTGCCAACTGGTGGCCATATTTTGAGCTATAACGAGGGCGATGATTTATATGAGAGTATGGATTTGGATTACTATTTTAATGTTTGGATTCCCAAAAGAGTCGGCAAAAATATTTTTATTAAAATTCTGGCCAATGGCGACAATTCAAAGTATCATCAGGAGAAACCTAAAGATAAGGTGATGCAGAGAGATAGTAAAATTTTAAATAATAACAGACAAGATAAAGGTTGTTATTGGATTGCAGGCAATAAAATTATTCTTTGGGATACTGCTACACCAAAAGCTATTTTAATTGAAAACAATTTATTAGCTGATCTTATGACTAAACAATTTGAGTTGATTTGGAGCAGTATTCAAAAGGCATTGGAAAAAATATGACTTAGCGTTGGAGACAATCAGCTACAACAACTTTATTGTAGCAATTTTGCCATAATTGGTTTGTAATTTTTTATCCAAAGTCCAAAATTCGTCACAGTCACTTTGCAAAAAACTGGCTACTTGGATGGCATCCTCAAAATCTTGGTTATAGATTTGATAGGCCTTTGTGATTATGCTATCTGATAGTGCAATAATTTCAAAAGCGTTATAAAATTCTTCTTTATCAACTATATTCTGCTTATCCTTTTCTAAGAAATAATTTGAAATGTGAATACTAACTGCTGATATTACGCTATAGCCGATATTTGCTGCCATTAAACTTTTAGACTCGCTTTCTTTATTCCTTTTATACAAAACTTCGAGTAAGATATTTGCGTCCAAAAAAATCTTTTTATAGGCCATATTTTTCATCTAACATTTTGTGATACCCTTCCTTATAAGAATCTTTGTAATCATATTTTTTGCTTATTTTTCTAGTGGACTTCTGCATTCTTTCAATCATTTCTAAAAATTCCTCCTTGCTTTTCTTTTTAGGTTTAACACCTGTAGAAATTAATACTTTTTTTTGAGTTTTACCTCTTCCTAAAGTAACCACCACTTCCTCACCCAAATCAGCTACCTTGGTTATTATTTCGGTCATTTTAGCTCGGAGAGTTTTTGAAGTTATTACAGTCATTTAGTTAAACCTTAATATTTAAAGTTAAACCTAATTGGTTTTAAATGTCAATAATTATCCTGTAAAAGACAGCACAAAATATGCTAACCTTCTAATTACACTACGCTTCCATCTTATCTTCAACAGTCAGAAAGCCTAATTCGTCTGCCTTTTCTTTTTGCCCTTTAGTAACTGAGCTAATAACGAAGAAGGACAAAATAAAGCCTGCAAATGAAGCCAAATTAGCAATCCAGCTTAGTCCTGTTCCAGCGAGTCCTAAGCCACCATCAACTGGAAAAGCACCTCCAGACTGACCAGCACTAATTATTCCAGGTAAACTTGCAAGAGTTAGAAAAGTACTTCCAAAACTTAGAACGAAAGATACACCTAAACAAATCCACCAACTCAAAACAACAGTTCTAGAATTTTCACTGGAGCTTTTTTCAGCAATTCTAAGCATTAATAAATAAGGTACAACCAAATTTGCCAATGGTATGAAGTAAAAGCCTACATGCCAGCCTGCAGATAAAAATAGCTCCTCACCAGAAATGGCTTCAGCATTTTTATGAGCTCTGTAAACCCACATTAAATTAAAAACAAGGGCTGTTATACCAACTCCAACTATGGCCAAAAATAAAAGGGAACCGAATACAATAATTCCGACCCCAGCACCACTATTTCCTCCCGAAGCAGATATACCAGCTCCAACCACTATTAAAATAATAGCCACGATTACAACAACTACAGCAATTACGGGAGATAGTATTCCCCATAAAATTGCTCTAAAAGCTCTTTTATCATTGTTTAAAAACTTACCTTTGGGCTTGTTTTCAGCGACTGCTGCTGTATTTTCTGACATATGTATAAAATATAAATTAACACCGCAAAATTTCACTTTTTATGACTTTTGTCAATTGACTTAATGTGCACCTGTTTAATACCCCAATACCGAAACTCAATAATTCTCTGTAATTAAGCCAAAAAGTGAGAATACTATGTTGAAGAAATAACCAAACTCTGATCTTGCTTTTGTGCTTGTTAAATTGTAGTTAATTTTAAGTTTAGA
>Ga0194059_1000045_pt1 | contig 63248 bp, 61 predicted proteins | sample SepL6211m_MetaG_FD_163426 | JGI IMG/M metagenome (GOLD analysis project Ga0194059, IMG submission 163426) | Anoxic zone freshwater microbial communities from boreal shield lake in IISD Experimental Lakes Area, Ontario, Canada - Sep2016-L626-11m | ecosystem: Environmental > Aquatic > Freshwater >...
AGGATTCTTTCAATATCTTCCTTGTTATCCATTGAAAGCCCCATCAGCAACAGAGCCGTGCTGATAACGAGCACGACCCCGAATATGCGTGTTCCCATCGTTCTATCTCCTGTCGTCAATCAGACTCCGTGAACAATCGTTGTTAAGACGTCATCAGCAGGTTACTGTGCCGGAGGTGGTGTCATGGCTTCTGGCTGCATCGATTCGACAATATTGCGGTATAGATCAAGGCATTTCTGCACCCTCTTCTGGTAGACTATTCGAACAGCCTCGCGCTCGCTCTCAAGCGCCTTTCTCACCCGCTCACCCTTCGCTATGAGTGTCTGCAGTTCCATGGGGGACATAACGGCTGCTTCCGAAATATTCCCGCAGACATCTTCGAACTCTGGTCGCCAATCCTCCGCCCCGCTGACGATCTCAGAGCTTGCCAGCATCGCTAAAAGCGACAGGAAGGCCACACCGTGACGGAGCATCTGATCAGCCCTCCACCGGTGCAGTGTGACACCGGCGGCAGTCGGGTAAAGGGAAAGCAACTGTGTTGTGGCACGCCCCACAAAATTTTCCTTCGAAAATTTCATCCATACTGTATACCGAACGTCCTTTTTTAATTGAGAAGAGTTCCGGATGACAAAGCTCGCAACCACCCCAGATAGAGTGTTTCGTATGTGAGAAGAGCACATTGGGCATGCCCTCTAACTTTGCCTTCAAGGTTCTGTCGGTTGGTATTTTCATCTTGACCCGCGTCACTGACAGCCCTTCAATATAGTCAATCGTTTTGAAATGCCCTTCTCTCTCAGCCTTTTCCCAGTTGATGCCGTTACCAAATTTTTCCGGCGGCATGCTCTTCGCGAACGAGGCAAATTTTTCTTCCTGGCTGATGTTCCGTTCAAGCTGGTGACACCGGACGCACGTCTTGTACTCTTCACGGGTGTACTCTTTTGCACAGGCGGGAAAAATAATGCTCCGATTCATCATCATCTTGCCGTTGTGGCAGGTTCCGCAATAAATACCGCTTATATTGTCGACAGCACGGATCTTTGTGGCGTCGGCTGCCATGGAAAATCCGATATCCACATGGCATAACCGGCAGGTATACTTGCTGCGATGCGACCAGTGATCAAAGACGACAGGCGGAATGCCTGCCTGTTGCGAGTAGTTATTGATAACCACTCTACCGTATTCGGCCGGAAGCGGCCTCCTCTTTTTTACACCACCCTGCGCCCAGACTGCCGTTGCTCCCACGAGCAGAAAAAGTGCTATGAGAACTCTGTTCATAAAGTTTCTCCATACTTCAACTAGCTGTTATTACATTATAAATAAAATAAAATAGTCGATAACAAAAATATCTATTAATTCAAATTAAATTTATATCAAATAACTTTTGAATTTTCAAGGGTTTCGTTTTTATTCTAAATAGCATGCGCTAAAATAAACACCTCCTATCCCTTAGCAGCTGAAACTAAATTCACCGAGAAAGAGTTACCCTTTACATTGGGGTGGTTATTCTCCCACGAGAGGCAGAACGGAATGATTGCCAGGAGGGATTTATGCCGTGAGTGCTTGACATAGTGAATTAATATGGAATAGGTTTATTTCATATTCGGGGAGAATGGACAATGAGGATAATCACGAAAATATGCATGGCACTGGCGTTCACGATACTGGGGGTGTTCGTATACCCTGAGATAAGCCACAGCCAACTGGTCTCTGGGTCACTGGCACCTTTGTTTACTTTGAAGGGCCTCGACAACAAAACGTTTAATCTTGGCGTAATGAAGGATAAACCACTTACTATTCTGTATTTTTTTGATATGGGATCACAGTCAAGCGAGAAGGGTCTCAATAGTCTGAATGCGCTGGCACGTAAGCATAAGATGGATATCAGCGTCTGGGCAATTACTGCTGCGCCACGTGAAAAGGTCGCCCAGTTTGCGGCAATGCACGGGGTGGCATTCGCCATTCTCCCTGACGATGAAAATGTTAACGCCCTCTATCAGGCGCGGCAGATCCTCCCGGTCGTTTGCATTATCAGCACGGGCCTGAAGATTGCTTACTACGAGCAGGGATGGCGCCCGACAACGGAAACCAAGCTGACTGAATTGATTGAACAGGTATTGAAGACGCAAGCAAAGCTTGATCGTGGAAAAAGTGTTCCGATTATTAAGCCGCCGCCCAAGCCACCTGTATCTGTACCGCCTAAGCCGCAAGTGCCGGTACCTGTCGGGTCGCCAACCCCGTTGCCGGCACCTGAACCAGTACAATCCGGCTTGACCGATCCGACGACGGGGATGGCATTTATGCCGGTGAAAGGTGGATGTTTTGAGATGAGAAGTCCCCTTGGAGAAAACATGCCGGGACAAGAGGTCTGCGTGAAGGATTTCAGTATGGGAAAGTATGAAGTGACCGTCGGTGAATATCGAAAATTCACCAAGGCCACAGGAGGGAATTATCCGCAGTGGGAAGAGGTCGGGAGCAAGTACAATGTGAATACCGGGAGTGACAACCATTACCGGAAACTTAAAAACGCCCTGACCGACGATAGGAATCCGGTGGTGGGCATATCGTGGTTTAATGCGGTGGCGTTTGCCGATTGGTTGTCGCGCCAAAGCGGCGGGCGGGTGTACCGTTTGCCGTCAGAAGCGGAGTGGGAATATTCCTGCCGAAGCGGCGGTAAGGATTTTAAATATTGCGGCGGTGATGCCGTTGACGCTGTTGCGTGGAATTCCGCAAACTCGGGTGGGACAACACATAGAGTGGGGCAAAAGAGCGCCAACGGCTTAGGCTTGTATGATATGGGCGGAAATGTATGGGAGTGGATGGACATAGATGGTGCAGGTACAAGCGACCAAAAACAGGATCTGCAGGGGCCGGCAAAAAGTTCTACGCGCGTCATTCGCGGCGGAGGCTGGGACTCTGACCCTGTAAACGCTTTTTCATATGTGCGTGAATTTGTTACTCCGGGAATTCGCAGCAAAGATCTGGGCTTTCGCCTGATCCTCCAAGATCCGGATTAGTAAACTATCCCTTTTACTTTGACGCCATGGTTGAATGGCAGCGCCGGCAATCCCTCATGGGGAATGCCACCTTCATGTGACAGGCGCTACAGAAACTCCCGGAGTGGTTTGCCTCCGTGGTAAACTTCTGAGTTCCCTTGTTTTTGATATTGAAGAGGTCAGGATGGCAACCGGAACAGTCGAGATCGGCGGAATGCTGCTCATGGGAAAATTTGACATCGCTCCGATGAGAGGCCGTCCCGAAATAAAAGGGCTGACGCAGTTTCTCCGGGAGGGGCACGATAGTGTTCTCGCCGCCAAGCGAGTTTTTAGGAGATATTTTTCCGTCTCGCAACGCTTTACCCCAGTCGATACCGTCACCGAACCCAGTCTTGGGGAGGGGGGCGGCAAATTTGGCAAACGTCTGTTCGAGAACCTTCGGCTCTTCCATGTGGCACTTTGGGCACTCGAACTTGGGACCGCATTTGAGCGTAAAAGAGGCCTTGCCGTTGTGGCAGGCACCACAGTACTTCTCGGAGTGAAAGCTATCGGTTGAGATTTCCGTGTCGCCAGCCTTCATGCTGAATTCCAGGTTAAGGTGACAGACTCGGCAGGTATACTTCGCCCGGTGACTCCAGTGATTGAATACCACCGGCTTCATCTCGGCGTCCGTGCTCAGCCGGTTCATGATGACCGTACCGTACATCCAGAAGGGACCGGTTGGAGGTGTCGATTTGAGGATTCTTTCAATATCTTCCTTGTTATCCATTGAAAGCCCCATCAGCAACAGAGCCGTGCTGATAACGAGCACGACCCCGAATATGCGTGTTCCCATCGTTCTATCTCCTGTCGTCAATCAGACTCTGTGAACAATCGTTGTTAAGACGTCATCAGCAGGTTACTGCGCCGGAGGTTGTACCTTGCCGTCTGGCTGCATCGTGTCGGCAATATTGCGGTACAGATCCAGGCATTTCTGCACCCTCTTCTGGTAGACTATCCGGACAGCCTCGCACTCGCTTTCAAGCGCTTTACTCACCCGCTCACCCTTCGCTATGAGTTTCTGCAGTTCCATGTGGGACAGAACTGCTGCTTCCGAAGTATTTCCACAGACATCTTCCAACTCCGTCCGCCAATCGTCGGACGCAGAGACAACTTCAGAGCTTGCCAGCATCGCGAGCAGTGACAGCACGGTCACACCGTTACGGAACATCTGATCAGCCTTCCACCGGTGCTGCGTGACACCGGCGGCAGTCGTTCAAAGGGAAAGCAACGGTTTTGTGGCATGCTCCACAAAATTTTCCTTCAAGGATTTCATCCATACTGTATACCGAACGGCCTTTATTGATAGAGAAGAGTCCAGGATGACAAAGTTTGCATCCCCCCCAGGCCGCATGTTTCGTATGGGAGAAGATTACTTTGGGCATCCCCTCCAGGTTCGCCTTCAAGAGCATGTCATTCGGCACTTTCATCTTGGGCCGTGTTGGCGAAACCCCTTCAATATGGTCAACCGCTTTGAATTTTCCTTCTCTTTCGGCCTTTTCCCAGTTGATGCCGTTACCAAATTTTTCCACCGGCATGTTCTTCACGAACGAAGTAAATTTTTTCCCCAGAGTCACGTTTGGCTCAAGCTGGTGGCACCGGACGCACACCTTGTACTCCTCACGGGTATACTCTTTTGCGCAGGCGGGAAAAATAATACTGCCATTCATCATCATCTTGCCATTGTGGCAGGTTGCGCAAAAAACGCCGTTTATATTGTCGACAGCACGAATCTTTGTGCTGTTAGCTACCATGGAAAAACCGATATCCAAATGGCATAACCGGCAGGAATACTTGCTGCGATGCAACCAGTGATCGAATACGACTGGTGGAAGGCCTGCCTGTTGCGAGTAATTATTGATAATCACTCTACCGTATTCGAACGGAGGTAGCCTCCTTTTTATCACACCATCCTGCGCCCAGGTAACCGTTGCTCCCACGAGCAGAATAAGCGATACAAAAACTCTGTTCATAAAGTGTACCCACGTCTCAACTAGCTATTTTATAACAATTAATAATCATTTTGAATGGTAACATAAAGAGTCTATAAATTCAATTACGTAAAATACTTCAAACAATTATTGAATTATTATCCCCGCTAACTAAATGGTACACATTCTGCCTTATCGCAGCGATTGTTTCCCTGTTTACGTTTCGTTAATTTTACAGAGGACAACAGTGATGTTATCTTTGCCGCCAGCTTTTTTAGCCGCTTCTATAAGCTGTTCAGCCTTGTGATCGAGAGAAAGTGAGGATAATAGAATTGCACTTATAATGGTGTCCTCAATCATATCGGTCAAACCATCAGAACAAAGTAGAAACAGGTCGTGCACAAAAGTGTTGCCACGCAGTATGTCGAGTGAAAAATCTAGTTCCATGCCAACAACTCTAAGTACGATGTTCCTTTTAGGGTGTACACGTGCCTCTTCTGCCGTTATGGCCCCTCCGTCCAACTGCATTTGCACCAGTGAGTGGTCTTTGGTCAATTGCCGTAATTCGCCATTTCTGAACAGATATATTCTGCTGTCACCAACGTGACCGATTATGTAACGTCCATCGACAAACGCCAGCAATTCACCGGTACAGCCCATCCCCGCATTATCAGGGTTTTGAATCACATGTTCAATTATCCGGTTGTTTGCAGCATTGAATGTCTGCTTAACAAGCTGATAAACAGCATCTTCGGTAGCGAGGCAAGCAGCACCAAAAAAATCTTGAACCGCAGTAACGAATATATTGCTGGCAACTTCACCGGCAGCAGCACCCCCCATCCCGTCAGCTACAGAGACAACCCGCTTGTCTGCCATGATAACAAAGGCATCTTCATTGTTTGAGCGGCGCAGACCAACATCTGTTGCTCCTGCAGTTTCAATAATGGGCATAGTCTGCTCTTTCAAAGAGTAAATTATTTGCTCGGCTTCATCACCGGAATCAAAAAAACACTGTTGTAACTATAGAATAAAATTTGTCCGTTGGCAAGGCAAGGCTTGTCTGATATTGAGATCCTATATTTTTAAAACATATATCACATATCTCGTTACTGTTAAAATATTTTATACAAAACATTATTATATGTACTTTCAAAAATCATATTTTTTTGCTAGAGTGATGCTCCTACATCAAAACCATGAAGTTACTAGGTGCTGTCCGCTTAACATTCGGATTCGCTATTTATGAAACGGCATCTCACTCGGATAACAACGTGCCTGTCCATTTCAGCATACAAATGCTGATTACCTGACTCAATTGACACTTCACTTGCGGCATCTTTGTATTTCGACCCAAACAACAATTATGGCAGTGTTGCCGTATTAAACAAGGGGGACAACATGATGATGCGACGAACTATGCTGCCGGCTGTACTGATCCTGCTGGTATGCGGTCTATCAGTCCTCAAAGCGCATGCATCCGGACAGGTCGTTACGCATGAAACGAGGGAATGGGCAAAAAAAACTATTGAGAACGAGCGATCTGTTGCCGGGACTCCCGCCAATAATGCCCTTGCTGTCCTCTATTTTATCAACCGGACCGGCAGAATTGAACTCGACCCGATGCAAAAAGGGATGACTCTGATGCTGCTGACGGATCTGTCGCAGGTGCCCAATCTCCAGCTCGTAGAACGGATTAAACTTCAGGCGCTTGCTGAGGAGCTTGGGCTTGGAAGTTCAGGCCTGGTGGATCAGAAAACAGCTCCCAGAGTCGGGAGGCTGGTTGGCGCCCGATTCATCTCAGGAGGTGACTTTGTCGGAAGAAACGAAGCTCAATTTGATACCCGGTCGCGGCTGCTTGATGTGACCTCCACAGAAATATCGGGGCAGTTTGCCCTGCCCGGCACCCTTAATGAAATTCTTGCAACCGAGAAAGAGCTCGTTTTCAAAATTGTAAATACTCTGAAAATCAGCCTTAAACCGGAGGAGGAGGCTGCGATTCGCAAACCCTGCTCTACCCGCATGAAAGCTCTGGATTCACTGTTCCGTGGCGTTGACGCCAGCGACCGGGGGGAATACCAGCAGGCAGGGGAGCTTTACAGTGAAGCGCTGAAGATCGATCCTGACATCTGTGCTGCTGCTTCAGCACTACAGGAACTGATACGTATGGGAGGGTATTCCGATAGCTTGAAAGGCAAAGGGGTTACGGCAAAGGCTGATATCTTTGCACCCCGGTCAGCCTTGGTGGACGCTGCGTTCTCTGTCAGCAGCCAGACATCGCTTACCAACCAGATCGTGCATAAGGAAGTGTTACCTAATTCTGCACCAGCCGCTACAACACGGATCGGAATCAACGTCACCTTTCCGTAATTATTTTTACTGTATCCGGAGCACTCTTCGGATGTCTGCTTCTCATTCCTTGCGTCAGAGGGAAATTTTATGAAAAACACGAAACAGCGGTTCCTGCTGCAGATAGTAGTGCTGATGCTTTCCTGGTGTCCTGTCAACTCTCTGGCGATGGACCGGCAGCTTCAAGCGGGCGCCACATTCGACTGGTGGAAGGATAACGACAATGCCAGTGCCAGTCAGCTCACGTTTCCGCTGCTGTTCACGGAAACCATAGACAACCTCTCCGTGCGTCTGATCACCGCATTTACCAGCACCTCGCTCTCCACCGGATCAAAGGACATCTCGATGAGCGGTATGCTTGACACCAAGATAGGGGCCACATACCGCCTGACGGATACGTTCCCTTTTGAACTCCTGTTCGGGCTTGATTTCAACCTGCCAACCGGCACGACAAATCTGTCGAAAGACGAAACCCGTCTGGTCATGGACCCTGACCTGCTGCCGATCAACAGCTACGGCGAGGGTTTCAACGTCAACCCCACCATCACCATCGCCAAAGGGTGGAACAACTGGACTTTTGCTCTCGGGTTAGGCTACCTCTGGCGCGGTTCATACGATTTCAGTGCAGATCTCAAGGATTATCAACCCGGCATGGTCTTCAACACCCTCGCCGAAGCACGCTATTACTACCAGGCCAAAAGTTATGCCCGGATTTTTACCGGTTACACTGTCTATGGCACCGATACCGCAAACGGCAAAAATCTCCTCCAGGAAGGGGATGTCTTCCAGATAGGTGGTTCTGTCATTCATGCCGTGAATCCTGATGTTATACTCACCGCCGGACTCAGAGGGATCATGCGCGGAGATACCACAGACTACACGAGAACCGCCACAGACCAGAACCAGAACGCCTACAACGGTGACGAAATCATCATTGATCTCGGCGGGAGTTACGCCCTTGACAGCAAAACAACACTCACCATGCCGCTTCAGCTCCGCTTCATGGCCGATAACGGCAACAGCGGCGACAGACACGTCGGAGCCAAGAAGAAATACTCCCTCGGAGCAGGAATATCGAGGGAAATCACTCCCATACTTTCCGCTGATTTCACCCTGAAAGGCTATTACAAGCACGATGACCCGACACGTATCCCGGAAGCGTATAACGCGCGAACCTTTACCGGTGCTGGCATTGCAGCATCACTCACGGGCAGATTCTGAAAGGAGGAGACCCCATGTATACGAGACTGACTACAACTGTGGCATTTACCCTGCTTTACGCGCTCCTTCTGAGCGGCTGCGGCAGTTCGCCCACAGCATCCACCAGCTCAAAAGGCAGTTCGCTGGTCACGGTATCAATAGACGGCAACGGTAAAACCGCTTCGCTCAAAGTAAGGCCGGCCACTCTCCTCGCCAGGACAGAGCTGGAACTGAAGCGGGTCTTGCGTGAGAGCCTGGCGTATGCGGCACCGTTCCCGGAGACGGTGCAGAAAGTAAGGGTCACCGTTACGGGTGCAGATATGCAGGCCAGCATCCTTACCTTGAATCTGCCACCCGGCTTGAACGAGGCGGTAACCGGCAGCCTTGAAGTTCCCAACGGCGCTGCGCGTATCTTTACGGGCGAACTGCTCAATCTGGATAACATACCGGTCTATCGGAAAATATCCGAACCGTATAACCTTGTTGGTGAACCGGTAACCGTATCGTTTTCCGGTTGGGAGACCACGGCACAACTCGGTACCGCTCTGGTCAATTGAATGAGATCTGACAGAGTCGCAGCTTTGAAATCAGGGGGGGCCGCTTTATGAAAGATTGCCATCAGTGAATTTTCTCGTTCTCATTCAGATTTGCTCAAGGAAGACCAACCATGAAGCTGCTTCTTTCCGTATTAACACTCCTGATGCTGCACTGTTCCATTGGCACCAGCCTCGGGAGTGGCGCGGGCAGCTTCGGTAATTACCCCCTTCCTCTTATCGAGGTGGAGATACTTCTTACTAAATGGCTGAAACAGGAGAAATATTCGGTCTCTTCCAATGCGCTCTCAAACGGTGAAATCGTTCTGAGCGCCACAGCCACCGGGAAAGTAATCAGAATTTTAATGAGGTCTCATTCGCCACTGGCCACGGATATTGAGCTGCTGGAAGCTGCCGGAATCGAGGATGTGGCCGCAGTCAGGTCCTCCTGGGAATTATCCCTGTCACGAGTGGGAAAAGCTGAAAGCGCGGCAACAATCCCCGAACGGATCAGGTCATTGGCCGATGCCGTTGTCTGTATCAACTCTCCCCCTACAGACGAAAGAAAACTCAATTTCACCGGCTTTCTCATTGACAAGAGTGGCACCATTGTAACGATCGCCCATGATTTAGAAAAATTCAGTAATTTCAAACTAACATTTTCATGGGGCGATGTTACTGAAGGGCATGTGCTGAAAAGAAGCAGAGACAAAGACCTCTCGGTTATCACGTCATACCAGAGGGGATACAGTGCCTTTTTTCCCTTGAAAGAGGGACGATCAAAGTTGCATTTCGGAGAGCGCATCTATATGCTTCACTGTAACAGTAGCGGTGACATTCAGATTCAGGCAGGCGAGGTGGACAAACCGAGGGCGAAGGTTAACTCTCAGGCTCTGTTGCAGGTAACGCTTGAAAACGTTTTCCTTGGCAGTAGCGGCAGCCCGGTCGTTGATGAGAGCGGCAGATTTGTCGGTGTGGTCAAGGGTCGATTCAGGGGCATGGAGACCCGGGGGTTCCTGATACCGTTTGACACGGTGAGTCCCTTCGTCGGAACGGGAAGATAATGAACATCGGAAGATACCGGATTATTGATGAAATCGGCAGGGGAGCAATGGGAGTCGTATTCAAGGCCCACGATCCGAACCTCGATATCATCCTGGCGCTTAAGGTGCTGAGAAAGGAACGGCTTACAAATGAACCTTTCGTGCGCAGGTTCATGGCCGAGGCGCGGGCACTTGGTCGACTCGACCACCCTGAGATCGTCAGAGTCTATAATGTTGATCAAGATGGTGATGAGGTCTATATCGCCATGGAATTCATCCAGGGTGAACCAATTTCTGCGCTGATGAAAAAACAGCTGTTTACTCCCGATGCAATCGCCGAATTTGGTTCGAGAATGGCAGAAGCACTTGACTATGCACATAAGAAGGGCATCATCCACCGCGATGTCAAGCCGAGCAATATTCTCTGCACTCAGGAAGGCAGGCTCAAGATCACCGATTTCGGGATTGCCCGTATCGAGGACCCCTCCAAGGCAGAGGAAACCCAGGCAGGTGAGATACTGGGCACTCCGGCCTACATGTCACCGGAGCAGGTACTTGGACTACCGGTTGATGGGAGATCGGACCTGTTTTCCCTCGGGATTATCCTGTACGAAATGGCAACCGGTTCGCGCCCGTTTCAGGGGCAGGGAATGAATGCCATCTTCAATGCCATCACCAACGATGATCCACACTCGATTCACACCATCAGCCAGACAATACCCAGGCAACTCTCCGATGTTATTATGAAATGCCTCCGTAAATCCCCGGAAGCTCGTCACGCCGACGGCCGGGAACTTGCCACTGCGTTGCGTTCATCTATAACAGCATCTGCACCGGTTGCTGCTGTTGCAACTGTTCAAAAAGAAAAATCCGGAAAGCACACTGCGGTGCTGGCCGTCGCCGGAGTGCTTGTTGCGGTCGCTATTACTGTATTTCTACTGATGGGGCGCACTTCTCCCCCGCCCGCAGCACCTGCAGTAGCAGGAACACCGTCACCGACACCGCCGAGTGCTGTCGCACAGAAGTCAGCCCGCTTGAAAGCGGAGAGCACGCCCGCCGGTGCTACGCTCTATGTGGACGGCGTTCAGGCTGGATTTACACCCAATACCGTATCACTTGTACCGGGCAAACATGAATTGATTATCAGTCTCCCCAATTATGACAAGTGGGAAGCGCAGGTTGAATTTGAAAAGGGAACAGAAACCCCGGTTTCAGTGACACTTTCTCCATCAGGAAAATAACATGGGGGCTTAGTTATGAGAATAAACATCGGTTTTCTGATAGCGGCATTGACCATCCGCCTGTTTGCGCCTTCAACCGGATGTGCCGAGGTGACCATTGGAGCGGTTGCGCCGGGATTTAATCTTAAAGACGTAAACGGCACGTCGTACTCCCTTACTCAGATGAAAGATTCGCCTCTGACAGTGATCTACTTCTTCGATGTGGAATCACGATCGAGCCAGGAAGGACTCCTCAGCATCAACCAGCTTGTTACTTCAAGCAGGTCCGACCTCAAAGTTCTTGCGATAACCGGATCTCCACGGGAAAAGGTTGCCCAGTTCGTAAAGATCAACAAGCTTGTTTTTCCCGCGCTGCTTGACTCCGGTCAGGTCAGGAGTGAGTACAAAGCCAGGCAGATTCTGCCGGTCATCTGCACCCTGGGACCCCGGTTGAAGGTGATTGACCTTTTCCAGGGGGGGGGTAAGACAACCGAAAAAATGCTTTCGAGACTTGCTGAGCGAGAGCTGCAACGAAAAAACAGTAGCATGGCCAAGGCCATCAGCAGGGAAGTAACACGAAAGAATCCGAAGAACCTTGATGCTCGCAAGGTCACAGCAGCTGCCTCTACACGGGATGGCGACCTGAAAGCTGCTGAAGCCGAGTGCCGGAGTATCATGAGTGATGGTGCGGAGGGAGAGGTACAGGGCAAGGAGTGCCTGGCGCAGGTCTACCTGAAAAAAGGGAAGTTTGACGATGCGCTGAAACTGGCACAGGAGGTAGAGAAGGCCGATCCGGAACGTTCATTTGCGCATGTTATCAAGGGTGATGCTCTGTATGCCAAGAACAGAAAGAGTGAGGCCAGGGCAGAGTATGAGAAGGCAACGAAAAAAAAGTCATCCGCCCCGTATGAGGATGCTGTTCCCTACAACCGCCTTGGCAGACTTAATGATGCCGCCGGAAACAGGAAAGAGGCCAGGGAGATGTTTGACAAGGCGGTAACCATCGACCCGTATTATGTTGAAGTCACTACCAATAAGGGCTTGAGCTTCGAATCGGAGGGGAAGTGGGACCTTGCCCTGAAGGCATACCGCCAGGCACTGGAAATTGATAAGAACGATATTTATGCGGTTGCGCTGGCACGAAGGGCAGAGGATATGCTCAACTTGCAAAAGGATACGGACCGCTCGAAAAGAGTGGACCAACTGGTAAAGGACCTCGCCGCTCGCTTCAGGAACCAGAAAATTGATTCCAGACAGGAAGATGAGTGGACCTCGCGCCCGATGGTCATGACAGTCATTGACTTTGAGGAAAAGGGAGGTATGACGGAACGGAGTGGTATGTCTGCTGTATTCTCAACCGAACTTACCAGGTACCTTAATGCGTCCGGAAGGGTTAAGGTTGTGGAGCGCGCACTTATGGACCGCCTGCTTGGCGAGCTGAACATCGGAAGCTCGGAACTTGCAGACCCTGCCACGGCATTGAGGCTGGGAAAGATTCTGGCCGCAAAGCTGATCGTTACCGGCTCGATGATCCATCAGGCGCAATCTACAGCAATTTCGTTCCGGCTGATCGATACCGAGACGTCGGATATCCCCCAGACGACCATCAGGCAGCTTGGCCCCACATCGTTTTTTGACCAGGAACTATTCCAGTTCAACCGGGACATCCTGAAAACGGTGATTAACAAATATCCGCTGCGCGGCTATATCGTTAAGAGTGCCGGCAATGAAGCGGTCATAAATATTGGTGCCAGCCAGGGGGTTGTGCCCGGGACTTCTTTCGATCTGCTGGAAGAGACGAAGCCGATCGAATTCAAGGGGAAAACGCTCCACTCAGCACCAAAGGTCATCGGCCAGTTGGAGGTGGTACGGGTAGAGACAGATCTGGCGTACGTCAAGCCGGTCAGCAAAGAAATGAACCTCCCTCCTGAGGCCAAAATCCAGGAACGTCGTGCCGAAACAGCCGGGCAATAATATGCGGTCGCTCCAACAGATACTGCTCCTCGCCATCGTTCTGCTGCTTGCAGGGTGTTCCGGGATAACGCCCCGCAACGGCGGGCCGCCCGGAGTTGCTGTCTGGGAGCTGGAGGATCTTTCTGCAGATGGGCGGCTTGCCCATGCAGGAGAGCTTCTGGCGACGCAGATAACTGATACTCTCGGCAAGCAGGGCAAATACGTCGTTGTGGAGCGCTCAAGGCTCATCAGAATACTTGAAGAGCAGCAGCTGTCAGCTTCATCCCTTGCTGACCGCCAGACACAGCTGAGGCTGGGTGCATTGACAGGTGCCCGGTATATGGTATTTGGAGGCTATCAGATCTTTGGCGACATTGTGAGGATTGACATTCGCCTTGTCGATGTTGAAACAGGAACCATCCGCAAGGCTGTCAAGAAGGTCGTTACCTCCACAGACCTGCAGACTCTTCTTGATGCGGCACAAGCTGCGGCCGCAGAGCTGTAACCCCCTCCTCTTCCATGCGGAAACTGTACATATTTATTCCTGCGGCACTCGCTCTGGTTATCGCACCTATTTACTGACGTAGCAATGGCAGTTTGGCTAATTATTAACCATGCCGGATGACACAGGCTGTACCTGTCCGGTTGGCAGGGGAAAATTTGGGCAGACAACATCTGCGCCGAACAGTTTGGGATTTTCGCAAATCACCGCTGCAGAAAAAATAAGAAACACGTAGTCATACGTCTCTTTCGGGATGTTTTTCTGGGCAAGCAGTTTCCAGAAATTACGCTCCCGGGGATTTTCCGGCATTCTACCAATCATCTTGCGGACATTGCCATCACCCCAGTTGTAGGACGCCATGGCCAGAAGTCCCGACGCCTGAGCGTCGCTGTTATTAAGATCCTTCAGGTATCTGGCAGCCGCCACAGTGGCCTTCCGATAGTCAAATCGCTCATCAAAGGGGTCGTACACGGGCTTTTCAAACATTGGTCCGATGCGGAGTCCGTAATCGTTAGCGGTCAGAGAGATGAACTGCCACATTCCCTTTGCGTGACCGTATCTGGTGAGTGGCCCCACAGCCCGGTCATCAAAATTACTTTCCTGCATGGCAAGGAAGAAGTACTGATAGGGCAGGTTATTGTCCTTCAACAGCTGAATTATCAGCGGCGTATAGCCCTTCTCCTCTGCCCTCTTGAGCGCTGTCTGCAGCCTGTCGGTAGACTTCCAGATAGCAATATAGCGCTTGACCTCCGCCACAAAGTCTTTTGGCATGCTCAGCTCGCACTCCCCGAATACCCTGGCAATCCGCATGATAATGCGATCCTCGTCAGAAAGTTTGGCGTAAATGCCCAGCTCCTTAACAAAGGAGTCGTACTCCTTTTCCATCCCTTTTGATTTGTTCCTTTTCGCCTTCAGTTCCGCCATCTGGGCAGGGTTGGTAGTTAAGAGAGCAATTTCTTCCAGTTTGCCAATCTGGACTTCCTGCTCCTTCATCATATAGAAGATGTTTTGGGCAGTGGCCCGCATCGCATCCAGTTTGTTCTGCTGAAACAGAATAACGCCACCAGAAACAGCAAGCAGCAGCACCGCTACGCCGATCAGCCAGAGATACTTTTTCGATTTCTTCTTGTGGGCCTGTTTGAAGGCCTGCCGGAACATCATTGTCTGTTCACTGGCATCTTCAGGTGCGTTATCAGAAAAATAGCGGTGCAGTTTTTGGGAATCGGTCTTCTGTGGAGGTTGGGGTCCCGTAACTTCAGAAATCTTTTCCGGAGCGGAGCTATGTAAAACGCGAACGGTCTCCCGCACCGGTTCCTCAAACTTCTCGATACGCAGAGAAATTACCGGCCCTCCAATTCCCAGTTCAATTGAACACCGATCGGTCAACAGCATCTCAGTGATTCGCACTCCATCAAGAAAGGTGCAATTGCCGCTCCCCAGATCTTTCAGCAGCCAGCCATCAACAGTAGGTTCAAGCGAGGCATGGCGGCGGCTCACTGAAGTTTCACTGATCTGCAGTTCGCACCCGTCTGCTCTCCCTATGGTGAAGGGTGCAGAGAGACGCTTCTCCTCCGGAGAAGCATTCCCCTTCAGGACTGCGGCCACAATGGTGCTGCCAATGAAATCAGGATGTGAGTTAGAGGCGGTCATAAATTAGTGAGGTCGATAGATGAGTATGGCTTGTGTTCCACATGAGAAAAGCTCGCTTGTAGAATTTGGTATCAGTTCTTGAGCATGGCACCTGAAACTACCTGGAATGCCATAGTGATTTCCTTCCTAAAATTTGTTTCCTGATTCGTTCTGTGTTTCTGCTAAAAGGTCCGGGATATAGTTGATCTGACATGCGGGGAACACTTGATTAAGTGATCTGCTGCCCCGCAAAATACCAGTCACCGCACTGGAAGCGACTGCCATTGGCTGTAACCCACTGGGTCATGTCTTGCAGAACTCGAAGCTGATCAATAACAAACAGATCAGCCTCAAAGGGGAAATTGATATCATAGCGAATTACCAACTCTTCATAGGCAAGTTGACGAATCCGGTGCGGTGTTTTTTCATACTGCAGAGTATCCAGAAGTGTTGCGGGGGAAAAGGGGAGGCCGTTGCGATACCGGGTTCCCGGTTTAAGCAGGTTGCTGTTTTGTCCCCACCATTCCGACCATTCCCGGGGATTCTGTGAAAGCCGGTGAACCCATTCGCCGTAGGGAGTCCCGTCAGGTTTCGTGGGGAGTTTCCCTTCTTTCTGATACGCTTCAAGCTCGTCAGGGAACAGTTCATCCTCGTTCACCTCGTCGGGAATAAAAACCTGCTCGTACAGCTCTGCTCCGGTCAGGAGGTTCAACGCCTGGGCTGTTGTTTCAGCATGCTCACCGTCGAGCTTTTCAAGCAGGATCGGCACAGCAGAAGAGTCCCCCAGAATTCCCAGCGCCAGCAGCGCATCCGGTGACGCCTCATCCGACCGGGCTATCGCAAGCAGCAGCGGCAGTGCCGATTTCCCGCCGCCAAGCGCCAGAGGGATAATTGCCCACGCTTTTCCCTGAGCGATTTCGCGGCACTGGTCGACTGCCTGCCGCTCACCAAGGCGGAGCAGTGCCAGCGCCGCCGCAGAACAGGTCGCCTCATCTTCATGTCGGAGTGCAGGCATCAGGATGCTTGCAGCGCCCCGCTCCCGTAATCGTCCAACAGCCCGTATCAGCGGTGCCGATTGAAATCTCCGGAGCGCCTGAATCAGAGCAGTTCCCGGGTTTATTCGACGATATCCGACTACGGATGCAATCAGTGCACAGAGTTGTTCGTCGTCCGTCTGCAGCAGATTGACAAAATCATCCTGCCAGTCAGCAGGTAATTCGAATTTCAAGGCATTAACAAGTGCCTGCAGTTTCTCAGTATCTGCCGGGTCCAAATGCTCCATGATCTCGATGAGCAAATCCCTTCGCCCAAGCCGACAGAAGGCCAGAACAGCTGCAAATAGTTCACCGGCATCGCCCTCTTTAGCCTGTTGGCAGCAGGCCTCAAGCGCCTGTTCATCGTTTGTCAGCGCATCAAGATGTGCCTCCAGCCGCTCTTCGAATTTCTGAATGGTTTTCCAGGAAACTTCCGGGTTAGAGAGCAAAGCGCGTTGCTGGCCATACAGGAAGGATATGGATTGGAGGTGGTCGGAATATAATGATTGGTGGAAGATGGTATTTGGCATGTTCACTCTGTGACTATGGCTACCTGAATGGTATTTCTTCTCCGTTTAAATGAACTGATAAAATAATGTGTAGAATGTTGACCTGCCCCCCTATGGTGTGCCCCCCGATGGTGTTTTGCTTCATCAACTCCACCCATCATACTCCTCTGTTGGATACATCCAGACTCCAGAAGGGTCAATAGATGAGATCAATTCATCCTTAAGGGCTTCGTCGACAATAATAAGGTTTGGGGCTCCAACGACTCGGAATATTCTAAAATTTCTTGTTTTTTCAGGATCTATTTTAAAGGAGTATAACGTTTCTATGCTTCCGTCATCGACAAATTTAATTGTACTAGCGGTCCTATCTACTGCATCTAACAACCCTATGATATTAACTAGGGAATAACCTATTTCAATTTCACCAAATTGGTTCTCTAGTTCAACTGGGAAATATTGAACATTGTCCACACCAAGCTTAACAAGCCCGTCCCTTAGACAATCGTGAAACAAGGTCAAAATTCCATCAATTATATCTCCACGGAAATCACTACTTCTTGGTGAAAGCTTGAGCAGAATGGGTACCTTTGGGTCATTCACGACCTTGCCTTCATACCATTCAATAGGATCAATATCTTGTGGGCTATCGAGTATTGAAGGTTGTTCAAGAATTCTAGGATCCTGTTGCATAATAAAATACTTCATAACTATGTCTCCATTTATTTAATTTGTGTCCTGCGAGGTATACTATTTGAATGCGAAATTTTCTTGCCGAGAGGAAGCTTTTCCGCAATTTTCGAGTACTCATAAGCTCGCATTGAAACAAAAAACGGGCTACTTTGGTGCGGGTTTTTTCCCTTGAACTCTTCAAGCTTTCCTTTTATCTCACCGCTAAGGGCGTCCATTTGTTCTTTCAAATTTGATGATGTATCTTCTTTTTCACATAAGTTACGCAAAGGACCTAAACACATGGCAACAAGACGACCGATGATAATTTTGTCATATCCTGTTTCGTGGGGGTAGTCTTCTTTATTCTTCTCATCTGCACCGCCATTTTGCCAATTTTCAACATCCTTTTTGGATAATACAACCTTAAAACCATGATGGCCCACATGCCATTGGGCACCTAGTTCTTCCATAAGTGCAAACGATACTTTCCTTCTATTTGTTAATTCGCTTTTGGGCTTATCAAGGTCGCCATATTTCTCTCTGACTCCGTTAATCGGATAGGTCAGTGAAGGATGTGTCGTCGGCAACCCTATTCCGTTTTTTGTATTATTGATATCGTATCCAACCATATTGCCCATACGGACAAGTCGCCTTACCTTTACATAACATTGCATCGCAGAAATCAAGTGATGTTGTGCTATTGTATATGGCAATTCATGAGTATTGCCGCGTCCTTCACTATTTCCAGACTTCCAGGAATTGACATTTTTGCAATGTAGATTATCTGGTATGGTTTCTACTTCATAATTGGCTTTTTTAGGATCACCGGAATTATTGTGGCCAAGTTTTTTCTGTTGGCAAAAAGGGCACTTACTTTTATCGTCAGAAGGTATTTCGATACTTATACATTCTCCTATATTTGACATTTTTAAGACCTCACTTACTTGTAAAGTGCAAGGGAATGAGTAGCGTTAGGGTAACGTAGTTGATTTGTTGTGTGAATAACCCGATAAAAAGTATAGCGATCCTAGACCTATTATTACCCCATAATATTCTTCTTGTTATGAAACATCGGGTCACCCAACCTGCAGACATTATTCCCCTCAAACTTCACATCAAACGAATACATCATGAACTCAGCCGGTCCCTTAGTAGAACTGCTCATCACCCCTCCGGCAGAACCGGGCTCATCACCGGTAGTCATCGAATACTGAGCCCCTTTGACCATCGGCATTTCTCCATCGGACTTCACCGTTGAAGGGCCTTTTGACGTATCCGCAGACTTGCCGATATTGGGATAGGGGATGGGAATCGGCCCTGCCGGAGACGGTGTCTTGCAGACATCGGGGAACACTATGCTCATCCCGCCGCTCCCCTTGTGGGCAATGCCCCGGCAGTTGCAAAACGTTGACTGACTCATTCATATCCTCCCGTTCATTATGCCGCCGTAACCGCCACTGCCCCGCAGACGCCGCGGTCAGAAGAGCAGGTTACCAGTGCCGGGCTGCGACGATATCCTTTGCGGATGCCGATTGCAGCCAGGGCAGCCAGGATGATGCCGCTGGCGGCGCCGGTGTCTCCGATGCAGTCGGCAGGGTGATGTGTGCCATATGACGGATCAAAAGCGGCATTGTTCCGCATAAAAGCTACTCCCATCTCTTTTGCCCAGTGGTTCTCACCATTCATTGATGAATACAGTTCCCTGATCGGCTCCGTCACACTGCCGGCGCTGAAGAGTCCCGTAAACGCTCCGGCCAGACCGTCACCCCGATAAGGTATTTCACTGTTATAAAGATGTCCTGCCTCAAATCCGATTGACACCGGGGAGAGAGCACCAAGAGGAGTCATACCTTTTGAATTTGCCCGATTATGAGCGGTCAGAAGCAGAAACGCGGCTCCTTCGCCGGGAATAAACCCGTCCATGATCCCCGGCCCGATGATTCTCTCCTCCATATCCAGCGTACCAAGGAGATACAGATCGAGGAAGGTGTCCACCCCTCCCACCAGAACCGACTCCGCCGTGCCCGCTGCAAGATGATCAATGGCCTCTTTTAGTGCCACCAGACCGGCACCCCTCCCGACCGGGAAGACACGACTTGCGGCCAGATCAAAATCAACTTCGGCCTGAGTGGCAAGCTGTTGAAGAAAATGCTCGGAGATCGGAGCAGGGCGATTCTCAAGCGGTTCGGCACCGGCAAGATAGAGCGGAATTCGCTTCAGCCCTGGAACTCCTTCTATCGCCTCCTGCAACGCCGGGGTCGCCAAACGCAGCATCCGGATCTGCCGCGACGTGAGCCCCGAAACCTTCTCCAGTTCAGGTGACAGGGGAGGAAGGACATCGTCGGGGAGAATTGACATGGTAAAGGGTTGAAACCGACGGTCATAGATAGAGGTTTCACCGAAGCGGTCAACTCCTGCCCGCACTGAAGCAGCCGTTTGCGGGGCGTTGAGCCCCACGGCGGTAATCATCCCCATCCGTATGATGATTGCGCCAGGATCCGCCATCAGATCTTCTCCCCATTTACTATGAAATTTTTCAGTGCCACATCGATCTGACTGACCTTCAGTGTCTTTTTGTCGCACTCCACACCGGTTCGCCAGAACACGGAAATCCGCTCCTCGTCCGGCACGATCAGGACGGTATCCATGTTCATCTGCGCAGCGACTTTCGACCCGGCCATATAAACAACCGTGTCGAACTCAACGAGTGGCATGGTAAAACGTATTGAACCGGCTGGAGATAGATTCTGGAGATACACCGGCTCCCCACCTTTCAGGAATCCTTTACAGATCAGTTCAGGATGGGCCGTGTTGAAAAAGCGCGGGTTGAAATCTTCCGGCAGGTACGGTGCACGTTGCTTTGTCCATGCTGCGTCGTAGGTCCCGGTAAGGGATTTCCGGGGTTCCCAGGTTGGTGAGATGTACCCTAACCCCACCGGCATCGGCCTGTCTCCGGGAAGACGAATCAAGTGTGCCGGATCTTCAAAATTGGGAAGCGGCCGACCGGCCATCTCCTGCAACGTCCGTTTCCCGGAGAAACCTTTTCCCACCGGATTACGCTCCTCAAACAGCACCGGATCTGTTTCATGCATACCCCCGAAGGCGCGCTCATACTCAAGGGGCATTTTCGAGAACGGGATCGGCGGAGATATCTTCAGCTCCTGATTATTGCCGATCCACTGCCGGTCACCGAACACCTTTATCACCCTGTTAACCGGCCCCACCTGGAGCGTTACATCGAGCTGGGGGACGGGCCTTCCTCCGGGAGCATGAACTGACCCGACCAGCACAATATCGGTGAACGGTTTGGTCGGCAGGGTTTCATTGGCAAATGCAAGGCTTGAATTCTCCGGTTCTCCCCGGAACTGATCAGCCATCAGCAGTGGCAGCTGCTTCTCAGCAAGGGCAAGGCCCTGACTTTTTATCGCAAAGGTAGCCTTTGCGGTCACATATATGGTGTCAATTCCCTTTTCGTTGGGGAAGAGTGCGATGCCGACAATGAACGGTGTGCTGTTTTTCAACTGCAGCATAAGACAATCCTACCCATGGCAGTTACTAATTGATGTTGACACTTGCTCCACGAATCCTCTGGCGCCCTGACGACCGTGACAGAATATCCGTGCCTTTCACAATGATACGACCGTCACTGCGGATCTCAATGCTCCCCTTGCCGCATTTCAGAATGACCTCCTGCTCTCCTTCGATTGTCACGCGTTTTCCGTCGATGACCGCCTCAGCTGGTCTGCCCTTTACCTTTTCATCATCACCGAAGTAGATCAGACTCTCAAGACGGTTCTCCATAAGGGCAATGATTATCGGTCGCTGCGGGTCACCCTGTTCGAACAGAAGCAACACTTCACGCCCCTGTTGGTCATGATCTCCCAATGTTTTGCGGTCCAGTCCTGCCACCAGCTTTGCCGGAGTCGCGCCCAGAGCATTGTATGTAACAAGAATATCACCCTGACTGTTTGTTCCCGCAAGTTGACCGATCTCCGGAGATGCACCGGCAACAGTGGTCAGGATTTCCGTCGAGCTATCTGTTTTGTGTCGAGTCATCTGCATCCTGTTCCAGTCTGTCAGTTGCTCATTATTTTAGAACCTTTGACAACCACATTTCCATCTGCCTTGATATTGATCTTCCCGGAACCATTGAGGGTTATATCTTTGCCACTGATGATGATTGCCCCATTTTTCTTCATGGTGATACTTGCATCTCCGGTCATGATCGTAACGGAATCTGCAGCTTGTATTACGAGATTTTTTCCCACATCGACAGTCATGTTCTCTCCGACCTGAGTAGAACTGTTCTTACCCACGGAAATGGACATATCCTTCCCAATCGTGGAGTTCGATTTTTCCCCGATATCTTCCGTAAAATTTTTGCCGATGGTTACGCTCGTATTTTCGCCTACCGAAACGGTTTCATTCTTACCAATATCGACGCTGGCATTCTCGGTAATTGATTCGGTGTGATTCTTTCCTACCGTTATCGACTTGTTCACCCCGATTGATTCACTTTGATTGTTCTTGACGTTTTTGGTCCGATCATTCCCCACATCAAGCGTCTCATTGTGGCCAATGGTTTGATTCTTGTCATTCAGTATCTGAATGGTCCAATCTTTCTGACCATGAAGGAAAATTTCTTCGTTCCCTTTCTTATCCTCAAACCGGAACTCATTAAACCCGCCGCCTCCAAGACTGGAATTCGATTTAATGGTGCTTTTGGTCTTCTCCGCGGGCAGATTATACGGCGGCATATTGGTGCCGTGGTACACACGACCGGTAATAATCGGGCAATCGGGATCACCCTCAAGGAAATCGACAATCACCTCCTGCCCGATGCGCGGGATATACATAGCGCCCCACCCGGTACCAGCCCAGAGTTGGCTTACCCGAATCCAGCAGGAGCTGCTTTCATCCCGTTTCCCTTCACGATCCCAGTGGAACTGCACCTTCACCCGTCCGAACTTGTCGGTATAAATCTCCTCGCCGGATGGACCGACCACAATCGCCGTCTGCGCCCCCTGAACAAACGGCTTCGGAGTTAATCGAGGCGGGCGGAACGGGACATCGGCAGGGATGCAGGTGAAACTGTTGTGGTAGGTGAATGCTCCACCTTCCTGCACTGATTGCGAAACCGTATGGGCGATGGAGGTAAGGATAAACTCCTTGTCGTTCATATCTTTGCGATCAGCATTGAGCAGGGTAAAGCGATACCCGGCTGTGAACGACCGGCAGCAGCCGCTTCCGCGCACAGTGGTGACCTGTGTTTCCTCTTCTTCCATGCGCACCCGCACGAGTTTGTCGCCAGGCGCTTTGGTCATATAGCCGCCGGGATAATCATAAATTTCCCGATCGCCGGGGCCGATTTTGTATTTACCGGGAATGGTGACATTGAGGGAATTGTTCGGGGTTTCAAAGTTGAAGTCGCTCAACATGTACTTCCCCGGCAGAATGGATTGCATCTTTTCCAGTGAGGAGATCGTGTCGTCGTCCGGAGTGCTTCCCTGGATCTGGTAGCTCGCGCTACTCTGACCGGGACAGGGCGCGTTTGCCTGGGGAGAATCGGCAATTACCAGGCGGTGATTGGTGGCATTGTGTGCGAAAAAGAAGAAAATTCCCTCCTCTTCCAGCAGGCGGGAGATAAAGTTGAAATGAGACTCGCGGTACTGAACGCAATATTCCCGTTTGTCATAACTCCCCTGCAGCTTGAGGTCAAAATCGGTAATACCGAACTGTTTCAGGACTTTTTCCACAATTTCCGGAACGGTCATGTTCTGGAAGATCCGCAATTCAGCACTACGGGTCAGGAGCCAGAACTTCGGCACGAGCGTAGCCCTGTAGTGTGCCACCCGGGTCGAATCGTCACTGCTTGCACCTTCACCCGATACCTGGGAAAATGAAGAGATGATACCATTTACATAGCGATCCCCACCAGAAGGCAACTCGACGGCAACGGTTACCCCCTTACCGATGATATCGGCAAACGGTATCCCCTGGTCTTCTGAAAACAGGGACAACTCAAAATTGAACAGTTGTGAAATTGCTTCACTCCCGTTCATTGCGGAAACCAACAGCTTATCAGTCCCTAACGGAGTCGTTATCTTGACATGCCTGTTTTCCTGAGTGAATTTCGCCATGGTGTCACCTGTGTTGATGGCTGAACCATCAAAGTCTTTACATTACGTTGGCAATTCGCACCGATCGTTACGCCGGTTTTCGGGCTACCACCAGATGCCCGACCACCGGTTCTCCCGCTTCATTTCGCAAAATTACCGATGAAAACAGCTCAACACGCAGGCCGGCTGCATCAAGACAACTCTCCACGTATCCCTTGGCATGACTGTATCGCCCGTGGGTATTGAGGACCATTCCGGCCGCGCCATCCTTGCAATCCTCCAGGGTAAAGGCAAACAGGCCGTCAGGCCGAAGCGCCCCGCACGCCGACTTGAAGGCAGCCCCCAGTTCGCCGAAATAGCAAAGCGTATCTGCTGAGGCAATGGCATCAAAACGCGTCTGATTGCGGATCATAAAACTTTCCAACTCCGCCATCACCAGAGAATCATAGACCTTTCTGAAAGCAGCTTTCTCAAGCATACCGGTTGACAGATCAACTCCCGTAAGGTTAGCGGCGTACGGCTTTAAATAAGGACCACACAAGCCGGTGCCGCACCCTGCATCCAGAATCTCCAGTGAGGCAGCAGCAGGAGGCAGATGGGCAGCCAATGCATCACATAACAGTTGCGGAGCATGGTAGCCAAGCCCTTCCAGATGGGAGTCAAACCGGTCTGCCATATTATCAAACACCAGCTGAATGTATGATTCCGGGGCACGAGCCGGTGTGTTGTCACCTTTGCAGGCATTCAGCATATAGATGATTGACTGGTCACCGGGAAACAGGTGCAACCATTCCTCGTACACGGTCGCGGCAAGATCACGCCGGTCCGCCAGCAGGTAGCAGCGTGCCAACCCCTGCCAGGAACCGTTATGCTGCGGATCAACAGCTATTGCCTCCCGATAGATGGTCACCGCTTCATCATGTCTATCCAGTTTCCGCAGGGCATTGCCGAGGTTGTAATGGAAATCGGCTGATCCGGGTGCCAGTTCAACCGCCTTGCGATGTTCAATCAGAGACTCGTCACATCTGCGGCTCCAGAAGAGCAGCACCCCGAGGTTATTGTGGGCAGAGGCATGGCTCGGATTAATGGCAATGGCCCGCCGATAACACGCTTCAGCTTCGTCACGCTTATTCAACCCCTCCATTACGTTGCCCAGATTATTATGGGCATCGGCAATGTCCGGCGCCAGTTGAATAATTGTGCCGATCAACTCAGCCGCCTCGTCATAGCGTTTCTGCTGATGGCAGAGTAGGCCAAGGAAATGCAGCGCATCCAGGGTGTCGGGAGCGGTATCCAGAATCTTCCGGTAGAACGCCTCCGCCACGTCCAGCTCACCGGCCTGATGGAGTTTGATGGCGAGGGACTGGATTTCCGGGATAGTGAAGACTACCTTATTGGTGCTGTTGTCTGTCATTCGTTCCCCAGCCTGATAATATTTGGAATTAGCTCGGCTACTTTTTCATGGTTGTCCCAACGGGATTTCGTTGAACCAACACCTGTCTTAATGATCGAAATCTCTATAATTTTATTTTAATTAATTAACGCATATAAAGCCATTAACTAAGCCAATAAACTTACCCGGTAAATATACTGAATTGAGACCAGACCCTATCAAGCTCTTTGGTTAGGCAATTTTCTGAGTCCAACTTTGAAGTTTATCCATTCTTACACCCTCATTACGCACTTCCAGAAGGACAGTGTTCGCTGCCGATTTGATAAAAGTTAGCAGTTTTTTTAGTGCCTCTTTGTTCGCTGGAACAATGCAGCCATCACTGCCCTTTGGCCCACAACCATGAATCAAAAACTTATCTCGCTTAGTAACCTTAATACCAATTGGTGATTTTAAATCAACTTGAATGAGAGAGGTTATTGTCTGTTCTAGTCGAGCACACTCGCCGAAATTCTTGTAATTTCCAATGTACTTCACTACATAAAAACCTACCGGGATCGGGCCACCACGATTTGAAAAATCAAAACTCTCTGGAGCCTTTTTGTCTGTATCCCAATGCGCTAAGTCATTGCGCTGGGCACCCGCTGTACTTCCTCTGCCTCCTCCAGAGAAGGCCTGTGTTGAAAAGCTAAAGCCTTTAGTAGTGCTATAGAGCATTTCATCAGTTATGGAATATATAAGCATGTTATTACTCCTTTCAGTTTCTCCGGCAGAGATTACACCGGTAATTGATAGATGGAGCTAAATTACACAACCTCAAACCCAAACCCCTCCCCACTCACCGTCACCTTAATCTCCTTAAACTGCTCACCGGTTGTCATCCTTGACAAAATTTCCCGCGACATCTGCGGCATAAGGGTATTGGTGAGGATGTGGTCGGCGTTCCTCGCGCCGCTGTCTACTTCTGTGCAGCGACAGGCAATGTATTCAATGAGCGAGTCGTCGTAGATGAAGGCAACATTGCGGTTTTCACGGAGACGCTTGCCGATCTTATTCAGCTTCAGTTTGATGATCAGGCGCATGATGCTGTCGGAAATCGGATAGTACGGTACTACTTTCATACGCCCGAGAAATGCGGGTTTGAAGCGCTTGGTCAGTTCGGGGCGCAGCATCTCAGCCAGTCCCTGCCAGGTCGGCTTGGTCTCTTCGTCGGCACACGACTTCATGATCAGGTCGGTACCCAAGTTGGTTGTCAGGATGATCAGGGTGTTCTTGAAGTCGATCCTGCGCCCTTCACCATCCTCCAGCGTTCCCTTATCAAACACCTGGAAGAACAGCTCCATCACATCGGGGTGCGCCTTTTCAACTTCATCAAGCAGCACGACGCTGTACGGACGCTTGCGCACCGCTTCAGTCAGTACGCCACCTTCACCATAGCCGACATAACCGGGAGGTGAGCCCTTGAGTGACGACACCGTATGAGCTTCCTGATATTCCGACATGTTAATGGTAATGAGGTTATCTTCACCGCCGTACATCAGTTCGGAAAGAGCCAGCGCGGTCTCGGTCTTGCCGACGCCGCTGGGGCCGGCAAACATGAGTACCGCCGTCGGCTTGGACGGATCTTCGATGCCGGCATGCGCTGTCTGCACCATCTGGGCAATAGCAGCCAGAGCGTGATTCTGGCCGATAATCCGTTCGCCCAGCAGTTTTTCCATGTTGAGCACTGTCTGAATTTCGTCCACCAGCATTCGCCCGGTCGGGATACCGGTCCAGCCGGAGATGACTTCGGAGATAGTCTGGGCATCAACTTCAGTCTGCACCAGCGGATTGTTCCCCTGAATCCCTTTCAGTTCGGTTTCCAGCGTCTTCAACTCCACCTGTTTGGCAGGAATGGTCTCGTCGGCAGGATTTACGCCATGCAGTTCACGAATCAGCAGTTGCAGAGCAGTGATCTTCTCTGCGATTCCCTTTTCTGTCTGCCAGGCGGCATTCATTTCCTCGAGTTTTGCCAGTGATGTTTCCTTTTCACTTGCCAGCTTGGCAAGGCGTTCAGCATGATCGCGCCCGATCAACGATTCACGCTCAAGGATATTCACTTCCCGGTCGATCTGAACCATCCGCCGGTTGAGGTCATCAATAGCCGGCGGAATAGTGCTCAGACCGATGGCAACCCTGGCACAGGCGGTATCAAGCACGCTGACCGACTTGTCAGGGAGCTGCCGGGCCGGAATGTATCGGTGTGACAGGCGGACTGAATCGATCAGGGCATCGTCGGAAATCATCACATTGTGATGTTTTTCAAGGAACGGTGCCACAGCGCGCATCATCATGACCGCCTTCTCCTCATCCGGTTCCTCAACCTTGACCACCTGGAAGCGGCGCGTGAGGGCGGCATCTTTCTCGAAATACTTCTTGTACTCCGCCCAGGTGGTTGCCGCAATGGTGCGCAACTCGCCACGTGCCAGCGCAGGCTTCAGCATATTGGCGGCATCGCCGGTGCCTGCTCCGCCCCCTGCCCCGATGAGAGTGTGTGCTTCGTCGATAAAGATAATGATCGGTACCGGCGATGCTTTGACTTCGGATATGACCGATTTGAGCCGGTTTTCGAACTCACCTTTGATGCCGGCTCCGGCCTGCAGGAGACCGAGGTCCAGACTGCGAATTTCTACCCCGCGCAACGGCGGCGGCACATCCCCCTCAATAATCTTGAGCGCAAACCCTTCGACCACAGCAGTCTTGCCGACACCGGCCTCTCCGGTCAAAATCGGATTGTTCTGACGACGCCGGATCAGGATATCGGCCATCTGTCTGATCTCGAAATCGCGGCCAAGCACCGGATCAATCTCACCCTTACGGGCTTTTTCGGTCAAGTTTATGGTGTACAGATCCAGTGCCTTGGTACCAGCCGGAGGGGCTGCGCCTGGCTGTTCGCTTCCGCCGGCAGCCTGACGGGAAGAGGTCTCCTTGTCTTCGGCCGATCCGGCGGTCAAATCGCGCAGGCTCTGGGCAAGCGTTTCCTGGGATATCTTCTTGAAGGTGGTGGAACTGTTGTTCATCATCCGTGCCATCTCGTCATTAGAGAGGATTCCCAGCACAATATGACCGGAACGGACTGCGGTCGCCTGGTAATCTACCGAGGCAATCATCCAGGCGTCCTGAATCATCTTGGGAATCCGGGGTGAAAGCGCCGGGTTGCGTGAGTTCCCGGTTTTGAAGCTCTCCATTGCCTGTGTGAGATCACTCCTCAAACGTGACTCATTAATTTCAAAGTGCCTGAGAATTTTATGGAGGTCGGTATCAGGAGAATCGAGCAGCTTCAGAAAGAAGTGCTCTACGTCAACTTCATAATGGGTTTGAGACAGACAGAGTCCGGCTGCCTGTTCCAGGCTGATGCGGCAGGTGTCATTGAGTTTGCCGATGAGCGACTTCAGATTGAGTTTTGGCATCGATCTCTCCCGTGCGTGAATAAATTTTTCTCAGGCAGCCGTTACGGCACCCGTATCAAAGTCTTGAAATGTAACACTTGGATCTTCCTCGAGAACGGCATCCGGTGCCTTTATCCAGGAGGACCACCCCAACATCGGTGAAAAACCGGATCCGCCACCCCCCAGACGACAGGGAGTAACCTGGTCCCGCTTCAGAATAATCCGGATTTCAAATTCGTACTCGATCCCCACCATAAATCTGACCAGCGAAAACATTGACCGGAGCATCCCTCCACCGGGAAGAAACCGGCTAAAGGAGACAGTATCCATAGGCCCCAGATCAATTCTGAATTTCGACATATTTTCCCATACCTGCGCACCGCATAGTGCCGACACACCCAACTCGGAGTTTGCCATGCCGATTTTGGTAAGATCTTCAGGCGGGAGTGCAATAACACGCTCAATGAACTGCTGCACAACCGCTTTTTGACCTGAATAGTGCGAGAGTGCCGACTCAATTGCAGCCGATGATGGTATCTGCCGGGAAAGAAGCCCCGAAAAGCCGAGCAGAGACTCGATACCAAGGTCTGCCGGTGAACTCCCTTTATCTGCACCGAGCCCCACGAAACTACTGAAATACCGTGAAAAGCGGTCAACCACGCCAGGCCGATAGTGTGCGGTAAGGTGCGACTTTTTCCAGGCCAGGTAGAACAGGGTATTGAGCCGGTGGTGAAAAAGATCCAGAAATTCTGTCAGGGAAAAATCTTTGCTTCTGTTGCGCTCCTGAGCAAGCTCATTGTACCAGCGGGGTAGAATTCCTGACGGCCCTATAAGACCCATGAAGGCAACATTCAGATAGAAGCGTGATTCTTCCTCATCGAAGCGTATACCGGCAATATCACTTGGCGGGAAAGAAAATCCGGGGCTCACCTGAAACCGCACCGGTTCCTCAAGCGGTCGCAGTGCTTCTCCAAGCGGCTTTTTCCCTTCACAATGACGTTCGATGATGGCAATCGCCTGGAAAAAAGTGAAGCGGTAGAATTCTTTTTTCAGACGCTGCTCTATAAAAGAACTCTGTCCCCATTCCTCGGCGGCCATATTCTAAAGGTTTCCTTCCTCTGTAGTGTCTTCACCACAAGTTGTGAAAACGAATTAACTGATACGTACTGGCCGATGAATCGTTCGATAATTCCGGAAAACAGGTAGAGGGCAGACCCGACAAACTTTTCTTCATCGAGGGTCATCTCAACCTGGACGCCCCGGCAGAATGAACGTCCAATTCTTTTCGTAACATAGCTTGTTTTCAGCGAAGTGATACCGCTTATCTGCTGGCGCGTAGATGGAGAATTATCAAAATCATACATTTTGAGAATTTCTTTCAAGGCATCCTCACCGCCCGAAACAATTGACGTATAGTTGAGTGCCAGATGTGAGATGAGCCGCCACTGTAGTGAACCGTCAAGAGCCGGTCTGCGCGTTCTTGTTGGTTTAACCAGACATCTGATGGAGGTTACCGGAGCAGCTATTTCGGTTTCGAAATCACCGGTAGAATCACCAAAACGCATCCTCCCCGGCAGATCGCGGTTTGTACAGGTTGTCTGCACCATCAAGATCTCCGCTTCAGGAAATGCGGTACTGAAATCAAGTCCGGCAAAGGACATGGTCAGATCGGTGCCTTCGTCACCGTATCTGCCAGACGGCAACCGCCTCATGTGCCAGTAGACATTCCCTTCAGTGTCCTCTGTTCCGGCACGGTGGTGACTCAGAGAATAGTATGGCCGGTACTCTTTCTCCCCCCCCTTCGCCATGGGGAGTGAACTGACACGATCAATGCTGAAAATCTCTGTTGCATCCTGTCTCCGCACATCCGGAATCACCGGGTACGCGGTTTTTTCATGGGAGATCTGCACCGGTTCTGCTGTGCGAGAAAAAAGATTGACGATTGGAGCAGCATTCAGGGCAAATATTTCACCACTGACGGTTAACCCCAATTTTGCCGGGCAGTCGAAATTGATCCAGATTTCCAGCGTATCCTGCAGATCCAGGGTAGATAGTTTCTCAAGACCGGCAACATCAAAAAATAAAAATTTCTCCGGAAAACAAAAATACTCCGTCAGTAAAAGATAGCCCGGAAATGACTTGCCGGTTGTCGGCAGCATCGCCTCTTCGGGAGAGAATCCGACCGGTCTGATTGCATCGCCACTCTGTTTCAATTCAACCGGAGCGCCCTTCTGATTCTGACCCACAAACTCCACAGATGTTGCGTTATTAAAGATCAGTTCATACATAGGCAGAACATGCTGACTCTGACCGTTCAAAAAGAAGCGCAGGGAGTGCCATTCGAGTTGTGACATACCGACGCCGCCGGTTGTTTTGATCGTGATGACCAGTGACTGTTGAGCATTTGGAAGTGTTCTTCTCGGATCCTTGAGCGATGCGGAGATAACTTCCACAGGCCAGAGAGTCACCGGATAGCGGGTTTTGAACTGACATTGCATCCCGTTGACCTGCCGGGAATAAAGAGGGGTTTCTGTCGGTATGCAATAGCCGGATGGCGGGATTGCCGTCTTGACGGGGTCAAAGGTCACGACTGACATTGACGGTATCGGACAGGTATAGTGAGGGTAGAGTATCTGGAAAAATGATTCCGTGACCTCAGGAAAATCATCATCAATCTTTTTGTGCACCCGTCCGCAGAGAAGTGCAAATGCTTCGATCAGCCTTTCAGTGTGGGGATCGTCGCACTTTTCACCATCCAGCAGCAATCTACCGGCAATTTTTGGATACTTCCGGGCAAACTCCCCCCCCATCTCCCTGATGAATGAGAGTTCTCGCTCGTAGTAGTGAAGGATGTCGTCGCCCATAATCTGCCGCCCACCTGATACTGTTATCTCTGCCTGCTGATACTGTACTCACCGCGGTTGCTGTCATAATACGTGTCAAAACTGACCGGCTCGGAAATTTCATCATCAATCTGGAGCAATGCGGAGATTTTAAACATCAAGCGCCGCTCACCACTTGTCGGGCTTTCAATCCGAACCATTACGTTCCGGAGCCTCGGCTCGAAAAGGGTGATCGCTTGTTCGATTTCCTGGCGTAACTCTGTCCGCACGAGTGGCAATGATGGATTTTTAGACGTAAAGTCCGTCAGGCCATACATCAGAAGCGATTTTTTTACCTCTCTGCACGATGCCGGTATCCCCGAGGGGAAACAGCGGGTGTTCAGCAGATTATCAAGATCCTGCTCAACAGCGTCCCGCAGTTCTCTGAATGTTATCCCGCGCGTCAGGACAGGCCCCTCACTGACATCCGGTCCTGTATCAAGGAGCCTGTCCAGTATTGATGGTTTCATACGTGCGTCAATTCCAAATTGTTATGCTTTTGTGTTTTGCTTGATGTCATACCCGGATGCAACTACGCCGCCTAATGTCCCGTCAGCTTTCTGTGGCCAGTATTCAAATTTGTACTTGGCAAAATTAAGCGAAATATTCTCCGTCAGGGTATCCTGCCCCCCTGAGCCGCCGGTTGATATCGACGAGACAAGGCAATCCGAGAGGGTCAGTTTAATATACTCCTGTTGATCCGTACCGGCCTTTCTCACGGTAAGTAATGCCTCTTTGATATGCTCTCCCTGCGCACAGCGCGCTGCAAGCAGAGGAGAAGCAGAATCCACTCGTTTCGTCAGGGAAATGTCTTGTACATTTACCTTCCCGGAGCCACCGCCGCCACCCACATGAGTGCTGCCCGACTGGGACATCCCCCAGCTCCAGGCAAGTACATCAATTGTATCTTTGTGTTTTTTGTCCATGGACTCGCCTTTGATACCATCCATCTTGATAAACATGTCGACTGCCATTTTACACCTCCCGAATTTTGTTAGTTAGTAATCAACTGATCTGCACTGTGGATGTTAACCTACAATACAATGTCTAAGTTTAATGATGTAACCACCTCCCTTTTTTTGCCGATGCTATGACGATGCTGGTGGCGGCAGATTGGCCACAAGTCGCAATGAAACGGTAAGTTCGTCGAGCTGAAAATGCGGCTTCAGGAACGCAACAGCCCGGTAGCAACCAGGTTTTCCGGCAATTTCAGTAACATCTACCCGTGCTTCACTCAGAGGATAGCGGGCTTTATCTTCCTGACTGGCATCCTCGTTGAGAATAACAAATTTGTTAATCCAATTATTCAAAAAGGTTTGCGCATCCTTGCGGGTCATGAAGCTGCCGATTTTGTCCCGCATCATCGACTTCAGGTAGTGGGCAAACCGTGACGTTGCCATTATGTACTGCAGCTGAGAAGAGAGTTTTGCGTTGGCGTTGGCCGCATCGGTCGCATATGTTTTTTGCTTGTTTGCAGTCTGGGTGCTGAAAAACGCAGCATAATCAGTATTCTTGCAGTGAACCAACGGGATAAAGCCCAGGTCGGCCAGCTCTTTTTCACGACGGTCGGTGATGGCAATTTCAGTCGGGCATTTAAGTGCCACATCACCTTCGTCGGTCTTGAAGGTATGCACCGGCAGTCCCTGCACCAGTCCGCCCCCCTCGACACCGCGAATTGCGGCACACCAGTGGTACTTGGCAAAAGCATCGGTCAGTCGACTTCCCAAAGCGTACGCGGCGTTTCCCCACAGGTACTTGCCGTGGTCAGTGCCGTCCACATCCTCTTCGTAATTGAAGGATTCTACCGGTACATTTGCCTGTCCATACGGCAGACGCATCAGGATATGCGGCAGAGCAAGGGCCACATAGCGTGAATCCTCGGAATCCCTGAACGATTTCCACTTGGCGTACTCCACGCTCTGGAACCCCTTGGCAAGGTCTCGTGGGCCGCTCAATTCGGTAAAACTGTCCCAGTTGAACATGGTCGGCGCGGCAGCCGATATGAACGGAGCATGGGCGGCAGCAGCAACTTCGGAGATTTTTTCAAGAAGTGTCAGGTCCTGCGGGCTGTTCCCGAATTCATAATCACCAATCAGGGCACCATATGAAGCGCCGCCGAACATGCCGAACTCCTCTTCATAAATTTTCTTGAACAGGGTTGACTGGTCAAATTCGCTCGCTTTCTCCATATCCTTCAGCAGATCTTTCTTGCTCACGTTCATCACCCGGATTTTCATTGTTTCGCCGGTTTCGCTCTGCTGCACCAGATAATTCAGACCGCGCCACGCCCCCTCCAGTTTCTGAAATTCGGCATTGTGCAGAATTTCGTTGAGCTGCGACGAAATGATCCGGTCAATCTGGGCAATACGGGCGTTAATCATCAACTCCGTATCTTTTGAAATCGTGACCGTACCTTCCATAATCTGTTTTGCAAACTCGCCAAGGACATCGCGCGCCCACCCTTTCTGACTGTCGTCGCGCGCCATCCTGCCCTCGTGGATGATCTGATCCAGAATTGACTGCTCCTCTACCTCGGTTACGGCACCAAGTTGTTCTTTTTCCTGTTCCGCCATATATATTCCCTCCTCTATAGATATTTATTCTTTGTTGCCGTCAGTTTCCACGCCTGCCTGTTTGCCAAGTTTCTGAAGAGATTCGGAATCGTTGACGACCTGCTGCAGCAGTTCATCAAGACGATCATTGCCATCAAGTTTATTCAGCAGTTCCGAGAGTTTCTGCCGGGCATCGACCAGTTTTTTGAGTGGTGCGACCTGCTGAACAACCTGTTCGGGGTGAAAATCATCCATTGATTTAAAGCGGAGTTCGACAGCAATTTTTGAATCGTCGTTGGTAATCTTGTTGTCAACTTTAAACGCCAGTCTCGGCTTCATACCGGCCAGGACATTGTTAAAGTTATCGCGATCGATCTCCACAAACTTACGATCCTTAAGTTTCGGGAGTGGTTCGTCCGGTTTGCCGGATAGATCGGACAGGACGCCGACTACGAAGGGAATTTCCTTCATTTCAATGGCATCACCCACCTCCACATCATAGGTAATCTGAACCCGCGGTGCCCTGACTCTGTCGATCTTGTGCTGAAGACTCTGTTTTCCTGCCATGATCTACCTCCCCTTTTCGTGTATTTTACTTCCCAAGCGCCTTGGTTACATCGATCGTACATATTTTGCGGAACAACTCCTGAGCTCTGGCCGGGTCCTCATCTGCATACTCGGCACTGGTGAGACACTGGTAAAGAGATTCAATAACTTCTGCAATCCAGGCGGGAGATTCCCAGCTTTCCAGGTGGAATTCAGAAATCATCGTATAGAGCTGTTCAACAAGCGGTTTCGCTAAATCCGGTCTTCCCGCCCTGAGACAGAGCTTGGCCACAAGGAAGCGGTAACGGCTTCGACCACGCTCGGAGGGCTGGCTCCGTGCAGCCAAAAGGAGCAGGTTGAGCGACTCCTTGAGAGAGCCGGCCTGCATGATTCTGAGCGCCTCATCCCAGAGAGCGGCTTCCTGCGTGGCTTCACTTCCCCCCAGCGTCGCTACGGGAAATGCCGCTCCCGGTGCTGCCTGTCCGCTCTGATCAGTCGAGCTGTAGCCGGGAGATGAATTATCAGATGTCATCCCTCCTTGTATTACTTCAGGCGTTGCTTCAAATGCGTCCTTCAACCCTTTCTGCTCCCGGCAGATTTTAACAACGATACGATTACACTCTTCGAGAATCTGGCCAATTTCGGATACTCGCGGGGCATGGTTGCCGAACTTCCCGTCAATAGCAGCGTCCAATTCGGCAAAAGCGGCACTACAGTTGGCAATAGTATCCGCCAGCGACTTATAGAAGGCAGCTGAAGATTTTGAAACGGCCAAATCAAACTCCTCTGCAGGCAGTTTCCCCTCGGCGATCATCTCCGCACGGCGGTCACCCCGTGCGTCCGCTTCATAGCCAACATCGCGCGACTCTTTCCATTTAGAAAAAGAGTACCCGAGGCTCGTGCGCGGGTCGGTCAGTGGCACCATGCGAATGGCGGTGGTCAACCTCTCATTGAGAAATTCGAAGGGAGCAATCCGGTAGTCGAAGTCGTCATCCTCAACCAGAGGATATGCAGTGTCCCAGAATTGCGACAAAAGTGAGGTCAATATCCGAAGACCGGTCTCAACCCCCTCCGCCCCTTCCTCTATGGCAAGTGCTTCCGTAAGCCAGGCGGCAATCTGAAAATCTTTTGTCTTATTTGTCAGGGCATCAAGCGCCACACGGATAACCTTGTCCATATCCGCATTCTTATTTTCCCGCTGCCAGTCACCCTGAGGAATGTCATCATCGGCACGCCGGGCCTCCTTAATTTCGTCATACACTTTCGTGTAACGAAGATCTTCACCGGCAGGTGATTCTTCTGAAATGGGGGCTGCAATGGCATTGAGGTTGATATGATCTAACATCAGTCGGCCTCCGCTACGGGGGGATTGAATGTGATTTCTCCGAGTTCAAGCAGACTTTTTTCCTGATTTCCGACCATAAAAAGATGCTGCCCAACACCTTGGTAGTTTTGATTGCCGAGATCGATCCAATCGGTCATCCTCCCCATTCGAATCTGGTCACCTGCAAAAGTTGAAGTACCGGGATACAGCACAGGGAGAAAACATTCAATTGTCAGTCCATCCCATGTCACAATCCTTCCGGGGGCCCAAATAGTTTCCAGCAGGGTTTTCGGTTTTTGAACTGACAACTCCCTGATTGAAGCGATCGGAAACCAGATGTATCGATCATGGACAAACACCTCCATGATACCGGTCAAAGTCGCATCACACTCACTAAAACCGTAAAATGCCTCGATATTTGTCCGGCCGGAAGCTTCCTGAGTCTGTTCCGCAACCATGTCCAGCAGTGAAGATGCGGCGCTCGTATCCCCGTCGGCAAGCAATCTTCTTGCTTCAAGCAGAGAGCTCAAAAAAGATGGTGGATCCGTCATGAAATCGGGCATTTGACGTCCTGCCGCAACTTCCTGCCGGGTTTTCTCAGCAGCAGCGAGATTCCTGTATACGAGCACACCGGTAGCTGTCTCCGGTAGCTGGCTGATGAGAAGATCGAGATGCCGCACCACCTTATCCCATTCGCCGTAAAACGCAAGCACCTGAAATAAAAGTGTTCTTGCTTTTGTATCGCCGGGAGAAGCTTTGATTCTAGAGACCAGGCTCTCTCGGGCTTCTGAAAGCTTCCCTTCCTGTATCAGCTCTACGCTGTTCATCACATCCTCCATTCAACGCTCTACTGCAGGTTCCAGAGTGTCACGAAATCCAGAGATTTCAGGGGGCGCCTCATAACTGCCATATATGCGGTTTTGCCCCCACCGATAAAAACGGCAACAGGAGGGGCGGCATTTCTTTTTTTTAACAACAGGCTCAGTCGCATCGCAGCAGCCACCTCAATACCGCTGCCGTTATCAGTTTCAAGGGAATACAAACAAAACTCCGATTCCATATCTCCGCTCAGAGGTTTAAGAGGAAGAGCCGGGGGCAGGGTGTCGTCCAGCAGAATGTCATCCGGGGAGGGGAGCATGCCCAGGCCCATTTCTAATTCCGGGATGGTTGTCAATTTGTTTGAAAAGAGCACCATTGCACTGTTCCAGGTCGTTTCGCATGCCAACGGCAGATTTTCCCAGCACTTCCCCCATTGCCGGTAAGTCCCGCTTCCCATGAGCAACAGGGGATACGGCCTGCCAATGGCGTCACCACTTTCCAATAGCACACCGCACGCAAGCCGGTCATGCATAGTACCGTTAAGCCAAAATTTCCATGAAACCTGAAATCTGCCAGACATGTCATGGCGCACTTTATCATAGCCCTGCTCTACCCACGAAAACAGGCTCGTTCCAAGAGTGAACTGGTCCCCGATACGGATATAATCTTTTGCAGCCGGGTGTTTGCCGCACGCCACCCATTGCCAGTGCGTCAACATGGATAAAATTAATCCCAGCAGTTTGCTACTGCGTGCGGTATCATCCCCTGGGAAGCGCCACTGCCACCACCAGCCATCTTCATGATCTCGTGGGTGCCGCTGAACTGGTAATTAACCCTTATAAACTGGACCTTCATCCGGTCAAGTGCAGTCTTCTCCCTCGGAAAATCCTGAGCATAGAACGTGTGCCTCCCCCCTTCGAATGCCTTGAGGAACTCGGGGAAGCTTACATATTTATGTGCAAGAACCAGATCTCCTATTTCGATCTGAAATACGACTTCTCCACAGGCATCCGGAGACCAGACAAGGTTCTTACTGACCGGGAAGTTCAGGTTTTCAATTACCAAGGCGCCAGATGCACACTGCATTTCCAGACGAGTGCCCTGCGGTTTGGTGGTCGCTTCAGCATTGACATCAGTAGGAAGTCCCTTAATGGTTACGTTGTTCCCCTGCTTTACCGAAGGCCCGGCAGCAATTTTTGCTTTAATCCCCTTCTTGAGGAAAACAAAGAATGACGGATTGAAATCAACACTCCCGCCAAGGGCTGACTTGGTGTAATATCCCTGTTGGGGCGTCCAGCCCATAAATGGTCCTGCCGGATCCTTGGCATATTTCCAGACCGGCCCTTCAGGCCCCATTATCACCTGCATTGTCTGCGGGTCTGTTGCAGCCTGGGCATCCTGAAGCACTTTTTCTTCCCACTGTTTCTGCAGTACGCACGCGGCTTCTTTCCTGACAAAACTCCAGAGGAATGTAGATGGTCCTGTCACCAGTTTGAACATGGTGTCGTCGATACCGCCTGGATAGCTCGCCCTGAGTCGATGTGAAGCATCAGATGCAAGGTAAAACGGTGACTTGCTCGACACCGCATCTTCAGTAAAGACCTGTTTAGTCATCTCGAAAGCCTGGGGCCTTGATTTGGTGGCAGAGGACATGGCTGATATCGCAGCGAAGTACTCCTGGTACGGCTTGATTGCTGCTAACTGCGCCCCGCTTTCAACCTTTTTACCGACGAGATCACCGACCTTTTCCGCAAGCTTTTTCCCTTCATCGATTGTTTTAACCGCCACTCCCGGCGTCTTGAGAATCTGGTACTGAAACACCTGCTGCACCCAGGCGGGTGTCGCATCACCTGTGCCGAATGCCAGCAGTTCGCTCGCCATGGCCGTCAGGAAAGCCTGATACGCTCCCTGGTCAGTCGTCATGGCTGCAGCGGCGGTCTGCCACTCTTTGGCACTGGCAAGACGCTCTTCACCGCGGGGAAACAGTCCGGCAAATCGCTGCCACGCTGCAAAGGCATTACTGCGATACCACCCTTCAAACCGTGTCGATTCTCGCTCCACGATGCCCAGTTCCGGGTAAGCGCCCTTGATCTCCTCCATAAGTGCGACAACTTCATTCTTGCCCTTTTTAGTAAATGCTGACGGAACAAAGATATCTTCATGTACCTTTCGGGAACCGGGCCAGAAGGAGGCGAGGGTGACCGGTTGTGCCGTTCCGGATCTGTTCGCCCATGCCACCATCCATCGGAGGTCGCCCCCTCTGACCGACAGCAGGTGCTTCAACCAGGATTGAAGCTGAGCGATCTCCTTGTTGATTTCAGGTTTATCAAGACGCCACGCAAGGTAATATAGATAGAGGTTGCCGAACTTTTTGGTGATCTCCGGATCCTGGGTATCCTTTATTGACAAGGCGACATAGTCAGGTAGCGGCTTTCCTTTCAGGGAATCTACTCCCGATGCATCCAGAGATGCCCGCAGCAGGTTAATCCGTCTGACAAGGTGCACGGCATACTGCCCGGCAGTATCCTCCGGCGTACCCATTGATACGCCACCAATGACTCCGGACATTCCCCGGTCAAATTCGGCGAGGAATCGATCCTGAAACTGTTTCGCGTATTTCTTCTTGAGCTCGATTTCCACCTCCCGGCTTTTGTTCAGCCAGAGGCGAGGGATCCACCAGTTCCTGTTTTTCTGCTCGACCCTCAGTACCATCAGCCTGAACTGATCCATTGAATCAAGATCTGCAAAGAAATTACCTTTAAGCTGGGGGCTCTTGGCGATCACTCCGGTAGCGTCGCGAATGATGGCCATGTTCTTGACAAAAGAGTAACTTAAAATTCCGCAAAGAGAGATCCAAATGAGTACCCAGGATGCGAGGCCAAGGTTTCTGGTGATAATGTGCCACTCGCGGGAACGGGATGTCGGTGCAAATATGGAGCGATCCATGGGCAGTATTTTATCAAAAAAATCATGCAGAAATATTCCTCTGCTGGTGCCTGGAAGCATCTCCTGATCCGAAATGAGCCCCAATCCTCCGAGCAATTTAGAAAAGGGTGTACCTTCCTGCTTACCGCTTGAAAAGAACACCCCCCGGAAAAGCGGTGTCTCCTGGTAGCTATTCTCCTGAAATGCCGTCTTTACAAAAACCTCAAGCCCGGGTTTCAGGCACTGGAACTCATCGGGAAAAATCACTATTCCTGAATTTTTACGACCGGATTCACTTTGGTTGAGCAGGTAAAGGCGGAGGTTTTTGAGTCTTTCAGTGACCGCTGTGAATGCAGTTTCGAAAAAGCCGGAAACGTCTTTGGATAGATCCTGGTTAATGAAGCCCATAGGGTTTGCGTGTGACTGTTCCGGCAGAGCCTCGCAAAACTGGGTCATTCCCTGGATCAGGTCACATTTTGTCACAAGCAGATACACAGGAAATGTAACACCGAGTGACAGCATCAGTTCATCAATACGGCTGCGCAGTTGTTTCCCGTCAGCTTCAAGGGTCTCCGGATATCCTCCCAGCAGCTTGTCGGCGGCAACCGTGATTATCAAACCGTTTATCGGCTCTTTTTTCCGGTACTTTCCAAGCAGGGACAGGAACTTCTGCCACTCATCCCTGTCACTTTTCTGATCCACAGTAATGGCGTAGCGACCGGCAGTGTCGATAATGATCGACTTATCGAAGAACCACCAGTCACAGTTCCGTGTTCCGGAAACTCCGGACGTATGATGCGCTTCCGAGAAAGGCGAAGAAAGACGGGCACTGCTGATGGCAGTGGTCTTGCCGGAGCCGCTCTCACCCATGATCATATACCAGGGAAGAACGTAGAGCGGGTTCCCCTGTTTCTTCAGGTGCGACTTTTTGAGGGTCTCAATCGCTTCTTTCCACCGGGTCTGAATCTCCAGCATCTGACCCTGCTCGGCAGATGACATTGCCGTGACCTGGTTGTTGTCCTGCTCAATAACCTGCTGGACAAAATTCTGTTCCCTGCGCCTCTGCAATAGTTTCCTGACAAACAGGAAGCCGCTATAAAAGCCCGTGAGGCAGATGGCAATGAATAGACCTATCCACCATGGCCAGGCCATGATGTAGACTGCACCGATAATGGTAAGAAGCACCAGTGCGACGAGAGCGACAATGAGGAGATATTTGAGAATAGTGAGAAGTGTATTTTTCAAGGCATCACCACACCCTAGGAGATTTTTTCAACCACGCCTGCAAGAGTGAATCGGAACATCAGGTAAAGTATACCGAAAAGCACAAACGGTGCGACAATGGCGATAACTGTACCAAGTGAATATCTTGACGATTTTATCTGTACCTCTGCTCCGCGCAGCGGCACACCTTCCGGAAAGAGGTCAGCGCGGTCCGGTGGGTTCATCCCGGGAGTGCTCCCCGAAATGACTTTAAGATTTGATCCGCGCAACTGATTTAACAGGAAATCATCGCCCTGATTGATAAAGCGACCTTTAAAGCCAAGGGAGAGACAGCAATAGTACACTTCGCGGAGCTCTTTCTGATGAAGCGCCAGGTTATTGAGCCGGTCGAACACTTCAACGCCGGCATCAGTCGTATTGTAAAAAAGCCTCTGCAGCTGTTCTCTCTGCCAGGCTCCTCTGTATTGCCAGTTCGACGCAAGCAGTGCCTCGTCAATCCAGGCACAGACAGCAAATTTAGCCTGATCATATTCGTCCTGAGGTATCGACCCATTTTTTGCCGGAGTCTCGCTTGCCTTGAGAAGGCGGATAACATCCTCTCTGACCTGCTCGTATGAAGATGTATTCCGGTTCATATTTTCCCGCATCAGCTCCACATAACCAATAAGCTGAACAAAACAATCAATAAGGCGCATGTCAGATCCCCCGTTTCCGTAACTGCATGGTTTTCTGTGTTCCTCCATGGTCGGCATCCTACACCCGCGTCACGATCATTAATTCGGCCTCAAGGTCTTCAGGTGCGTTGTCCCAATAAAGTGCGATATTGCGCCCCTTTTCCACCTGAGCCCAATGTTCACCGTTACTGTCTACGGCAAAATAATACGTATCAGCCCTCCTTGGGAGCTCCTGAGGCGGATTCTGCAGATATTCAAGGGCGGTTCCGGGAAGGGCGCGGGCGATCAGGAGTGGCATGCGCTCGCGCGAAGAAAGCTTAACAACGGCGGACACAGACTGCAGAAAAGAGCGGGACTCGTCCCCGGACTTAAGGGCAAGGAAATAGCGGTACTTCTGCTCAAAATTTGCTGGTTTCATCTCAGAAGTGAAATATGTACCATCATACAGAAGTGGTAACACATATTCCGGGCCGGCTGTTATTTCGTCAAGAAGCTTGATTATCAACAGATGAGCCGAAAAGAAACATTCCCCAAGATTCTGGTGGTCGTATTCCGGAAGGAGCTTCATTCCATCCTGCATCGACTCGCCCTGAGCATTGATCGTTTCGGAAAATGTTGACAGCTCCCCGATCAGTTGGCGTAGAACTCCATACGCGTGCCAGGGATGGAGCTGCCTGCTGGTCTCACAGTAGTGAAAAAGCAGTGGCAGAAATCTGTTGAGCGATCGAAGCGCCAACAGATAGACCATATCCCTGGTACCGAAGTCAGAGGTTTGAATACCACGTTGCCTTTTGTAACCCTCAAGTTGACGGCTCCGTGAGGAGAGCTGATCCCTTATCTCCTTCACGTTTTCGAAAAGGAGCTGCGAACTGCCTATTGAGAGACATGGCGGGATAAATTTCTGTGAAAATTCGATTCCCTCTCTGGTTCGCTCAAGTTGCGCTACGGGAATAAGCAGGTAGTCACCAATCAGGTTAACTTCAGATTCCCAAAAAATCTTCATGACGAAGCTCATGCGCCTGACGTCGCCCGATGGTCCGCTGGAATGAATGTCAACAACACTTTCCGGGTCGTTTGTAACAGCATACCGGGTTGAAACTTTTGAGATATTGTCCATGGAATCAATTGCGGTGACATTCTCGCCCGACTCGTTCCACTTCTTTAGTCCGATATAAATTGTGAACGGTTTGCCACCGGCGACCCAGTCTTCTTCAAAGGTCCGGGACTCGATAACGGCATTGCCCGGAGTGACCAGGTGGGAGCCATCAGGAAAGACGAATTCCCCCTTGGAGAGCTGAAAGGATCTGGTTCCCAGAGCGGCTTTATGGACTCCGATGGAGTACACGCCCCAGAAATGCGGGTTCATATATTCCAGTTGGGGGATGTGCAGGGATTGATTGACCCGGTCCGCAAGCTGAAAGTGTTGCGGTTGAAGAAACAAGCCCTGGTGCCAATAGAGAGGTCGCTGTAGTTCCATGTTATTTCACCGTAACGTGCGATATTTCATTTGGTCCCAGTTCAATGTTTACACTCATCGTTGAGCTACTCAAGCCGGTTGCAATGGGAGCCAGATGGGTTGTTTTTTCAGTGCCTTGACTGTAGTATCCGGCAGCAAGGCCGAAAAACCGCGTCCCCTCAGCCAAATCTCTTTGCTCTGATAATGTCTGGCCCGGCTGGACAATAAACCTTTTTGTGTAGGTAACGGATGCGTCAAATTTGCCGCATTCCATGAGTTTCGCGAGCGAATTCTGGTCATCGGCAAGCTGATTGAAGGCATTCGGATCCTTTAGCTGGTAAAAGCATATCAGAAGGGTATGAGGACTATTCTTGTACCTGTTGAGCTGAGGATCAGCAGCAATGTTTAAGGTAATCCCTCCCTTTTTATATTCAACAGGAGGAGGAGAGACAGCAATGTGGGGAGGTCTGGCAGGAACTGATCCATCAACCTTGGGGCTTGAGGAGAACATCGAGCAGGAGCACAGCAATAAAAGTGGTACAACTGCCAGTTTACGTCGAGCGGGCTTCATCACGGCATTCCCCCATAATAAAACAGTGCATTGTTTCAATTACTATATTGTTTACTAATATTATATTGTAACAATTATTACAACTTATTTATTTCTTGTTGGCAGCGCTTTTCAAAATCTCGCAAAAGCCGTTCCATGTACTGTCCACATTCATGCCAACGCTTTATTTTTGTATATTTTTCTTCATATAGATCATAAAGTTCAGCTTTGCGAAGTGCTCCAAACTTGAATCCGGAAGAGAGTGTTTTAGACAGAGTATCCGGAGCAAGTTCGTCAAGTATTTGACTGAAAAGTGTAGATGATGCGTGCTGAAAAGATGTATGTGCAACCAGGAATGACTTCTGTATTCGCTCCAGGTAGTCACCAATTAAAACAACATTTCCTTCGCCGTCAATATTTGAACCAATAATTTTCCGTATGGTGGCAAGCTCAGGATTCTCACCGAGAAGTGTCTCATTAATAACTGCCATAATCCGGTTTATGGAATCAAAAAGCGTATTGAGTGCCGTAGAAAACTTGCTGAAAATTTCTTCCTGACTCAGTCCTTCCACCGCAAAATTTTGCCCCAAAAAGCGCGACATCAGCTTCGATGTTTCGTCAGATACGGTACCATTATCAACATTGACAGAATCCCCGTTGGCAACTCTTTCCATAAGGGCTGCCAATATCTGCAATCTCTCCTCAGCAGGGTAGACTGATAACTCAGTTTCAAGAAATTCCTTGAGTTCATTGCCAGGCTCTGCAATAGAGGAGGAGCGTCGTGCAAGTTCTCCTGCTATTTCGTCTACCCGATTCCGTGTATCCGGCATCTACTTCACCTCACTTGTCAAAAATTCTGCGGGGACACGATAGCCACGCCGGTCATCTGGCCCCGTCAGGTCGCTGTCTGCCCCTTGGTGAACTGATCATAACGGTAGCACAAAGATCCTCTTGCTCTTGACCCGGTTTTGAAAAATCTGGTCGTTCTGCTGTTGGTTGTTCTGAAAAAGGGTCCAGGTGGCCAGGCTTCTCATGGTGTTGCTGTGCAAGGCATCGGGGCGGCAGAACAACCGTCTCCATGAGCTCTTCCTCCCCAGAAGATAGCTCTAAAGTATTCGCTTGAGCCGCTCTTGTAGCAGGCAGGATAACTGTTTCGTCGGGATCTATGGATATCTTCGGCGTAAGTAATAATTCAGGTGGGGCGGGAGATCGTAAAATGACAGTTTCAAAAACTTCATCAAATCGTTTATCAGGTGGTGAAGATATCTTTTGTTGAATCTCCGCTCGGCTGCTGTCAATCATTTCCGAAACAATCCGGCGAATCATCACCCGTTTTTCCTGCTCAGCGGCCCCGTCTGTTACGGTTGGTGCACATTTTAACTGGTCAGTGCTGAATAGTAATTGACGGGTCTCTTCCAAGATGTTGAGCATGGAGTGATGAATATCTCTGCAGCAGGATAAGCTCTTGCCTCGCGCCACATCCAGAAGCTCTAAACCTGCTGCACATGCCTTATCCCAAACGGTCTCATACAGCCGGTTTATCTTAAACCCGTCGGAGTTCTGGAAAGTATTTGCCGGAACACACAGCGATTTGAGGTTAGAGGTTCCAGTTTCTCCACCTGAATCTGATTTCTCGGAAAGATACTGTCTGACAGCCTCGACAATGCTGCTTTCCCCGATTTTTCTGCCGCTCAATAATATCTGAAAAAAGAACAGGCCGGTTTGAGCCAGAGCCATCGGCCAATTGCGCTCTATCTCGTGTACAGAAGCTTCGGGAGTGAGATCATCAATGAAGAGGAGCTTGAAGTTCCACCCTGCAGGTAGATTCCTGCCAACTTTCGGCACATACACCCAGACTCGCTCTCCCCGCAGCGAGGCATTCATATGTGCCTCAACTCTCCCCACGACTTCCTCAAGCAGTGACAGCTTCAGCAAAAGGAGCTCGGGGAAGACTCTCTCGTCCCCTTGGGCAAAAAGAGTCCAGTTAACTGTTTTGGTATTGTCAATAGAATTAAGTGAGAAGACCCTGCCCGGGAACGCATGACAGTCGAGCTGTTCTGCGAGCAATGCGGGCGTCGCTCCCGATAAAAGGGCAATGAAATCAATGGCATTTAGTGCCGGGGCATCGACAATCAGCATATGAAACGGGAAGAAGGAGAGTGGCGTTAATCTGGTGCGGACGCTGTTAGTCGAGCCGAAACAAGTGCCCCGTTCGGCGCAGGAAACACAGGGAAATCTGTCTGTGTCAACCCCATGTTCTTCGAGGAGTTGCAGGCGTCGGACTAAATCCATGCAATCGGAGAGGAAAAGCGGATCGGTGTCTTCTCTTTCCCGGACAAAAAATTCGCTCTGCTCGGTACTGCTGCACGATGGGCAGTACAAATATCTCCGAACCGACCGCGAATAGGGGTGGAGGCCTTTCTGCACCAGCAGCTCATCGTCATGACAGAGTTCCAGCTCCCTGGCGCAAGACGGGCAGAGAAGCGGCATAAAGAGTTTTTTCTCCCTGCAGAAGAGCAGAGGCGCAAATATGCCTATTTTTTTGTTGTCGCACGAACATTCTGCCGTAAGTGAAATTAAGTCTTCACCACTATCTGAAGTCATTGCGAGTAAAAGCATTTCGACCCAGCCAGCCTCAATGGTAAGATTAGTCACCGCACTGAATGTGGTGTCCTTCAAACGATACATATCGCGCTGTAGAACCAGAAAAACATTCTTCAGGCTGCTGCTGGCATCGGTAAGGAACGAACCTCTGATAACACGCGAAAATGGAGCGGAGTCATCCATTATGGCAAATGGATACGATGCGTCTGAGGAACCTTCTGTCAGGGCAAGTCTGGGTGATTGATCGGTTGGCTGGAGAAAAGGCAGGAGTGATATAGTGCGTTGAGATGTCTCAAATCTGGCCATGAATTCCTCTCAGTATGGGCGGGAAAATTAATATAAGCTACTTTTTAAACCCCTTCACAAATTTAGAAAAAAATCCCCCCTCTTCCATTTTTGGTAACGGGTTATCTTGAAATGCGGATGAGTGAGCTTCCTGAGCAGGCCATGAGGAAGACGGATTCTGTTCAACTTCTACGAGACGTCCCTCACCAATATATCTGAAAGTCGGCCCGCCGGGGCAGCACTCTATTTCGTCAAACGGCTTTAATTGGACCTCTGAATCCATTTTTTTTTGATTAACTGCAACGATGCAGGCGCCGGCAAGGTTCTTAACCCAATACTCACCGCAGGAATAGAATAACTGCAGATGACGTGTGCTTATGCCAGGATACTGGAGTACGAAATCCGCACCGGCATCCGATCCAATTACCACTGGCAGTTCGTTATAGGATTTAATAATTGGACCAAATTGAATGACCAGGGGCGCTTTTGTTTTCTCAACCGGCAAGACCGCTCTTGCTTGAATTGGTGTTGTCGGTTGAATCGGCTGTGGCTGTCGTTGTGGAGGGGTTTCGGTCGCAGGATCCCTCAAAGGCTCGTCATGAACAGTTCGGGCAGAAACTTGCGGACGAACCGGATCTGCTTGTGGAACCAATGCTGGGGGCTTGTTGGCATTTGCCGAAGTCTCTTCTGTAATTTCGGCGTGGAAGCTTACTTTTGGGCCACCAGGCCCTATTTCGAGGACATCGCCGCTTCGCAGAAACGTGGCTTCGCCCGCACGCTTTCCGTTGACAAACGTCCCATACGTACTGGTGTCTATTAGTCTAAACTGATTGCCTTCCCGTTGAATAGTAGCGTGATTCCTGGAGACCCCTTCTTCTGCAGGGGGAAATTTCACCGAGCAGTTCTGTTGCCTGCCGATAGTTACCTGATCCGTCACAAAGGTGCTGATTTCCCCTTTGAGGGAGCCTTGAATGTGAATCAGCTGTATTTCATAACGGGGAGCCTCTCGCAAAATCGAAGACATTTGAGCCTCTTATCAAATTGTATGGAGCATAAGTAGGAAAAAATTATGTGTATCAGGGAGTAAATTAATACTAATTAAGTCTGATGTAAATTAAAGAAATATTCTGGTAAATCCTGAAGTTTTTTGTTCACTTTCTATCATATATTCCTTTGCCTGCGTGCGTTCAGGATAGATCTCAAAGACGGATTTGCGTTCAGTAGCGGCGTCTTTATAATTGTTTTTTTGATAAAATATCAAGCCGTTTTTAAATTTTTTTTCAAGTCTGACGGTAAATCATAATAATCTTTTTTATCCCACATATAACATAACATACATTGATTTGCATAAGTATCAGATATTAATCGTATTTAAAATAAATTATACAACCCGGTCATCGAAAATACACATGGTCATAAATGCCGCATTTTCCTCCACCATAATAAAATGGTGCCTATTTTTTTAATATCCACGGCAATCGTCAAGCGGTGGATGTAATGGTTACTCTTTTTGTGGAGTGCCACTATCTTATTACCAACTCCGGAGACAATTTTTTCAGCAGGAACCTGCTATCTATTGAAATTGTGGTATATTTCTGGCATTGTGCATTTTCGTACAGTTCGGCACGTCTTCCAAGTTCATGCACCGGGGCATAGAGAGTGGCAGATAAACGGGACATCAGACGGATCAAGCAGCGCATTACCATCTACTTTGGCCTCTTTGATGTTTCCAGGGTGGCTGTTACTGAAGACATTTCAACGTCCGGCATGTTCATCAAAACACCCACTATCACTCCCGTCAATTCAATAATCAAAATACAATTCTCGCTCCCTGATGACTCGTTTGCCGGAGTTGAAGGTCGGGTCACATGGGCGCGAAAAGTGCCTCAAAACCTCTTTCATCTTTTTAAAAAAAACGGAATGGGATTTCGTTGTCCTCATTAGATTTCCGGCGGGGAAACATTTGATTTGTTCTTCAAAAAAATCGCAACAAACTGTTAATAGCGGGAGGAGATACGCGTGTGTAAAAAAATCTTTATAGGAGCAACCGGCCAGCATTGTGGTAAAACGACCATCAGTTTATCGTTGATGCATCTGGCACGGCAAAAATATAAGCGCGTTGGCTTTATGAAGCCGCTTGGCCCCAAGTGGATCGTATTTAACGGCACTATTGTTGACAAAGATGCCGCAATGTTCTCCAGTGTCTTCGGAGTCGAAGAGGATGTTACACTCATGTCTCCGGTAACGTTGTCTCCAGGGACAACCCGCCGTTTTCTTGACGGGGAGATAGATGCCGCGGCACCTCTCAAGGCGATCCGTGATGCATGTGCAGAGCTGGAAAAAAAATATGATTACCTGATCATCGAAGGGGCCGGCCATGGCGGCGTCGGTTCGGTAGTTGGTATGAACAATGCCCGGATTGCCGCGGAGCTGAACGCGCCGGTTCTGCTGGTCACCGGTGGCGGCATCGGCAATGTTATCGATGCTGTCGAGCTCAACCTGGCACTGTATCAGCGCGAAGGGGCTGACGTACGCATCATAATGGCCAATAAGCTGGTGAAAGAAAAAAGAGCCAATACGCTCTCCTATTTGCAGAAAGCCTTTTCAGGCAGCGGCATCATGGTTACAAGCGCTTTTGATTATCTCCCCACTCTTGCCGATCCAACCCTGCACCATGTTTCCGAACTTCTCGGCCTGGAGCTTCATGGTGACGCCGCCGAACAAAGACGCTTGTGTCATACCATCCAGCTTGGTGCAGCCTCTTCACAGATTGTTATTGATCATCTCGAGGAATCCACTCTTCTGATTGTGACCAGTTCGCGCGATGAGCTGCTCGTTACCGCTTCGGCACTGCATCATATTCCTGAATACAAGGTGCGCCTGGCAGGGCTTATTATTGCCGGCCACGTACCGGTCTCCAGCATAACCCAGAGAATTCTCGACGACAGCAAAATCCCGTACATTCGTATCAAAGAGACTTCTTCAGAAATTTTTTACCGTTTACGTGAGCATGTTTCAAAAATCGGCCCTGAGGATCTCGAAAAGATCAATCTTATAAATTCAATTGCGGAACGGTACATTGACTTTGGTGCAATCGACGCGCGGATCTAAGCCGCCAACGGCATTCCAGGGGCCGAATAAGCAGAAAGTGCTTGACCTTGTACGGCTTTTGATATTTATAGGGAGTTAATCACGAATCCATCGGGGTCTACATGGTAGCAGTCACGCGCCTGGATAAACAGCTGATGTATCTCAACCCGGATCACATTATCTGTATTGAGGAAACTCCGGACACAGTTATTACCCTTTTTAACGGCAATCGCTATATTGTTATTGACCGTGCCAGCGCTATTATCAGCAGGATAGTCGCCTTCCGTGCGAAGATTTCACGGCGGGCGGCAAGCCACGCTGCCAAAAAATATCTGGGGCGAACCAGAGCCGGTCAGTTTCATCGGGACAGTCCCCCGCTTCTTGATGAGCCGTTTCCCGACAATCAGGGCAGGCAGAATCACATTCCATTACACAGCAGGGATTATTAGGTATGGATTTAGCGACTATTATAGGGCTGGTGATGGCCTTCGGGTGCATTGTCGGTGGTGCCGTAATTGAGGGTGTTCACATAAGCGCTTTGATTCAGCCGACTGCTGCTATGATCGTCGGGGGAGGAACATTCGGCGCCGTGTTTGTGTCCATGCCGCTGCCGGCAATCATCGGTGCCATGAAGGCGATTAAAACCGTTTTTCTGCCGCAAAAAGTCGACCATGAGCAGGTGGTAAAGGATATTATCAATTATGCCACCAAGGCCCGGCGCAACGGTTTGATTTCACTGGAACAGGAAGCCCAGTCGGTTCGTGATCCCTTCATAAAAAAAGGCATATCGTTGGTTGTTGACGGTATCGATCCGCAGAAACTGCGCGAAACACTGGAAGCGGATATTACCGCGTTCGAGGATCACACCAAGCACGGCATTGAGTTCTACGAATTAGCCGGCGGCTTTGCACCGACCATCGGTATCATCGGTGCTGTTCTCGGGCTTATTCATGTTATGGGTAACCTCTCCGATACCTCAAAGCTGGGGGGAGGTATTGCGGTCGCCTTCGTTGCCACCATCTACGGTCTGCTGATCGCCAATGTTATCTGCCTTCCCATAGGCACCAAGCTGAAAATCCGCATGAAAGAGGAAGTGCTGCGACGGGTGATGGTCCTTGAAGGGCTCATTGCCATACAAAACGGTGAAAACCCGCATTTTATTGAACAGAAATTAATGGCCTTCGTTGGCGGACACTAGGTAGCCATGGCGCGAAAAAAAGAACCGGAACCGCATGTAAACCACGAGCGCTGGCTCGTTTCCTACGCAGATTTCATTACGCTTCTTTTTGCTGTTTTTGTCGTACTCTATGCCATGGGTCAAAGCGACAAGAAAAAAGTTGAAGAGGTTATGAAGTCTATTCAGGAGTCATTCGGCATGGCAAATGCCGGCGCAACAGCCCCCAAAATTAATGTAATCGCCTCGCAGCAGATTACGGTCATTCCATCGCTTAAACCGGAGATAAAGACTAATCCGATTGAGCGCCCACATAGCGGGCAGGGAAAAACGCGGGCCGATGATAAGGATTTCCGCCAGATCAAAGCAGCAATTGAGGCATATCTTGTCAAACAGGGCGCCCAACACAAGGTTTCTTTGGAAATTTCCCGGCGGGGATTGATCGTCAGCCTCAAGGAGGTTGGTTTTTTTGCCTCCGGTCAGGCTGATATAAAGCCTGAGGCATATGAACTGATTAACACGATTGCTGAAGTGGTGACCCAGTTCAATAACCCGTTGCGCCTCGAAGGCCATACCGATAACATTCCGATCAGCACGGCTCAGTTTCCTTCCAACTGGGAGCTGTCAACGACCCGCGCAACACATGCCCTGAAATACCTGATGAAAAACTTTGATATTGAAGCCGGCAAAATATCGGCTACCGGATATGCAGAATTCCGCCCCTTGACTGATAATGCAACACCGGAAGGGCGCGCTAAAAATCGACGGGTTGATCTCGTCATGTTATCGGGAGAAGGGGAGCGCGGCGAGCCTTGATATCAAGATATTCCTGTTTTAGGAGAAACTGATGAGCATAGTTGTTGTCGGCACTGTCGCGTTTGATACCGTTGAGACCCCTTTCGGCAGAGGGGAAAATGTCCTTGGCGGCTCGGCTACCTATTTTTCCACCTCTGCCAGCTTTTTTACCAATGTTTCCCTGGTTGCAGTTGTCGGTGATGATTTTCCGCAAGAGCACATTACTTTTCTTCACAGCCGGGATATTGATACTACCGGCTTACAGCGTGCCGCCGGCAAAACCTTCCACTGGAGCGGGCGCTATGGTTTCGATTTGAACGAAGCCCAGACACTTGACACCCAGCTTAATGTACTGATGGATTTCCAGCCGAACCTGCCTGAATCCTACCGTGACGCGGAGTATCTCTTTCTTGCCAATATTGATCCTGATCTGCAGATGAATGTACTTCAACAGGTCAGAAAGCCGAAACTGGTGGCGTGTGACACCATGAACTTCTGGATTTCCTCAAAACCGGAAGCGTTGCGGAAGGTTCTTCAGAACGTTGATATTATTGTCATTAACGAGGGGGAGGCGCGCCAGTTCACCGGAGAGGCGAATCTGGTGAAAGCCGCCCGTCAGATCATTGCCCTTGGCTGCAAGAGACTGGTCATCAAGCGGGGGGAGTATGGTGTTTTAATGTTTACTGCCGAAACGGTTTTTGCTGCGCCGGCGTATCCCCTGGAGGAGGTGTTTGATCCGACCGGAGCAGGGGACACCTTTGCCGGAGGTTTTATGGGGTATCTGGCTAATAGCGGTGATCTGTCAGAGGAAGGACTTCGTCAGGCGATCATATTCGGCAGTGTCATGGCCTCTTTCAACGTCGAGGATTTCAGCCTCAACCGGATGAAACGGCTTGAATACAGTGAAATCCAGACGCGCTTCCGCAGTTTCAAAGGCTTGACACATTTCGAGGGTATTTCGTACTGAACCTTGTTGTCTACGATGCTGATTGATTGAGCGATTTATGAAAAAATGGTTTTATGCTACAACTGTGTTGCTGCTCTGTCTGGTCGTCTCCGGGTGTGTGTCCGGGCGGGGGAAGGACGACCCGAAACCAAATCCTGCTTTATACCACTATCAGATGGGGCTTTCCTATCTTGGCGAGCGCAATTATTCCTCTGCCCTGTTTGATCTTACCGAGGCTGAAAAGCTTGATCCTGAAAACTCTGATATCCTCTACAATCTTGGTTTGGCGTATGTCGGCAAAAAGCGCCCTGATCTTGCCGAGGCAAAGTTTCTCAAAGCAATCCTTCTGAAACCAGCCTTCTCTGCCGCCCGTAACGATCTGGGCGTCGCCTACCTTGATTTGAAACGCTGGGACAGCGCCATCCAACAGTTCAAAATTGTTAAAGACGATCTTTTCTATGACAACAACGAAAATGCGGCCATTAATCTGGGCCTGGCGTATCTGGGAAAAGGCGATTATACGAAAGCCAGGGAAGAGTTGCAGGCTGTTGCCGCCATAAACCCCCGGAACCCGGTGGCACGGCTTTCTCTCGGCAGGGTCTGGTTTGCCATGGACAAGAGTGAACAGGCGATAATCGAATATAACAAGGCGCTCTCCATTTATCGTGACTATGGCGCAGCATTCTATTACCTAGGACAGGCACAGCTTAAACTGAACCAGATCAATGACGCACGTGCCTCTTTTAAGGAATCAGTGCGCCTCATTCCTGAGAGTGAACTGGGACGGGCTGCCCTTGGCTATCTGGAACTGATCAAGTGAGTACCATCAAGGAGACAGAAACGCTTTCATCTGTACCGGAAACGGGGAGCGGCTCGCCCGGGCTCATACTTCGCCGTTGCCGCGAATTCCACAATATTTCGCTTGAAGAAGCTTCTGAGACGACAAAAATCGGTATATCCCATCTGAAGGCTTTGGAAGATGACCAGATCAGCGAATTCGCCAATCAGGCATATTTGAAAGGCTTTCTGCGCATCTACGCCACCTATCTCGGTCTGAACTCAGAAGACATTGCACGGATGTATGCAAAGCTTTTCGGAATCCAGAGTGACAAAAGTGACCCTGCCGGCATATCCCCCCCCGGGCGTCGTCGCAAACGACGTCTGATATCACTGAAAAAATTGATGTTCCCGGCACTATTGCTGGCGCTTATTTTGCTTACAGCTACTTTTTTTAAACACGCGCCTCCGCCTTTGGTACGCCAACCCCGGTCAGCAGTTGCTCCTCCGGTGCAGAATACTGCCGTCCAGAGCCTGCAAAGCACCGCCCGCTCTGTAATAAGAGGACAGAATAGTTCTGTTCCCAAGGTTGAAAAAACGCTGCTTGAGAAAACAGCCGCTGAAAAGAGTGTACCGGCAGAGCGGCCTGCAGCTGCGGTAAAAAGCTTAATTCTTAAAATAAAAGTGACACAGAATGGGACCTTAATGGTTACGGTCGATGACTCTGCGGTACAACCGTACGAACTTACAACCGGTGATGTCATCGAGTGGAAAGCAGAAAAAAAAGTTGCGCTAGAATTAAGCAACTCCGGCAGGATTGATGTGGAACTGAATGGCAAACCGTATAAGTCGCTCGGGGCCTTGGGCAAACCTGTCTATATTGAAATTGATACTAACTCTATTGTGCAATAATATCGGGTGGTTATTAATTTTCAAAATAGTTGTATTGTAAATTGAGTAAAATAATTCCTCAAGGTCTTGACACTCCACTACTCCATGTTAGACTTCCTGTACTTCGAAGCGTGCAGGAGAATAACCGTGCCACAGGAATACAAAAGGATACTGGTTGTTGATGATGAGGAGAATGCCCGGGAGGCGCTCTCCAAGATTCTTGCTCATGATGGATTTCAGGTGGCGTCAGCAGGTAACGGCTTGGAGGCTCTTAATTTTTTACGCAGTAACGATGTTGAACTGATCATTACCGATCTCAATATGCCGGAAATGAATGGACTGATGTTTCTGCGCGAACTTAACCGCACCTACCCGACCAGTAAGGTTATTATGATTACCGCCTACGGAGAGGTCGAGTCGTATGTCGAGGCGATAACGCTTGGAGCGTTTGAATATATCAACAAGCCGGTCAAATATGACGACCTTAAAAAGGTTATCGACAAAATTTCCAAAGCGGCCTGAACTTACGGCCAGAAGGATAGTGCCATGAACCCTTTTGCAAAAATTCTGACAGCCATCGATTTTTCTGAAAATTCTGAATGCGCTTTTGACTATGCTTTGATTATGGCTACTCAGTTTGATGCCGAACTGACAATAATACATGTTATTAATGAGCCGGTCGATTTACGCGGCTTCTATGTGCCGCACATATCATTTGAACAGCTTGAAAAAGAGATCGAAGAGAGCGCAGTCAAAATGATGGCAGAGTTTTGCGCAGCACGGCTTGGTACTTTTACTAACTACAAAACAGAAATCATTACCGGCATCCCGCATGACGAAATTACCGGGACCGCGGCTAAAATTGATGCTTCACTGATTGTAATCGGCACTCATGGCAGAACCGGTCTGGACCGTATCCTTTTTGGAAGTACGGCAGAACGGGTTGTCCGCTCAGCAGCGTGCCCGGTACTGACGGTCAGACTCCCGACTGTGTACTAAAAGAGAGAACTGGCCGTTCATGCTCACAAAATCGGACTCACCTGAAAAAAAAACCTCTGTTGTCATCATAGATGATGATCGTAACATCCTCGACCTGACCTCCCTGATACTTGCAAAGCACGGTTTTCAAACATATACGGCAGACTGCGCCTGTGACGGATTTGAACTGATTTCGCGTCATACTCCTGATCTGGTTCTTCTCGACTATATCATGCCGGAGACGGACGGTCTTTCTGTGCTTCGACAGGTAAAATCGGGGTTTCCGGATACATACGTCGTCATGCTTACCGGCAAAGGGAATGAAGAGGTTGCCGTAGAGTTAATGAAAAACGGCGCTTCAGAGTATATTGTCAAGCCATTTAATAATCGGAATTTGATCGAACGGCTTGAAAATGTCCTGAAAATTCGGAAGATAGAGCTTCATAATCGGGAATTACAAAAACAGAAGGAACATCTTCTCTTCGAAATAGAGCAGTGGAATCTTGACCTCAAAAAGAGGGTTCGTGAAAAATCTGCTGCGCTCCAGAATGCATTGGAAGAAATCGCCCGATCTGAAAAACTTGCAGCAATGGGCTATCTTTCTGCCGGTGTGGCACACGAGATACGCAACCCCCTTAACTCCATCGCTCTCTTTATACAACTTATGCGTCAAACTGCAACGGAACCGGACCAGCTTGAATACCAGGCAAAAATTCTGAAGGAAGTCGACCGAATAGACGCCATTATAAGAAAATTGCTCGATGCGTCCCGGAGAACCCGTACCATTACTTCTGACATACAGATAAACCAGATTATTGACACCGCCATTGAAGCTTTCTCACCCCAGACAGATGCGCGAAAAATTCAGGTCAAAAGGCACTATCATTGTGTACCACCGCCTATAACGGCCGATCCAGCTGAATTGGAACAGATTTTTACGAATCTTTTTTTAAATGCTCTCGATGCAATGAGCTATGGGGGGTGCCTTGCTATTGAAGTTTTTGAAAATAATAACAGGGTGATTATCAGAGTCAGCGATAGCGGCAGTGGCATTACAGAGGATGTTCTTCCCAGTATTTTTGAGCCATTTTTCAGCACAAAAAACCGCGGCACCGGCATGGGACTTCCAGTTGCCCAACGTATTGCCAGAATGTATGAAGGGAGTATGGAGGTTGAATGCACGTCTCCGGAAGGCACAACATTCCGTCTCGAATTTCCGGCCTTTACGTGAATTTTCACCCTTTCTTTTTCCTGCTGAGATAGTGTACTATGCATCACCTTTTGTCATTCATTCCTGGTAGCGTGCCGCGATGACCCAAGCCCTCAAAAAAATCCTGCTTATTGATGATGATCCCTTCTTTCTGAAAATATTGACTGATAATTTCAGAGAGAGCGGCTTCATCGTGTTTAATGCGAATGACGGTATTGAGGGGGTAAAAAACTATCTTGAGGAACTGCCTGACGTCGTAATCTCTGATCTCGTCATGCCGCGTATGGGAGGGGTCAGCACGTGCATGGAAATCGGCCGTTTGGCCGGTGACCATCCCCCTGTTATCATACTGCTGACAACAATGGTTCATGGAGCACCACGTGAGCATGAGGTTCCGGAAATGGGTGCAAAGATACATATCCCTAAGTCAACCAGCCCTGTAGATATTGTCATCATTGTCGAGCAGTTGTTGGAGCGTAGAAAGTATCAACAGAGCTGACGGCATGCCTTTTATTTATCGTAACCTTTTCCTTACACCGCATGACAGTGAAGAATCCCTGCCCGCTTTCCTGGCGGCGAAGCTTTCCGTCCCGCTTTCAGCCATCAAGAATGTCGTAATTATCCGAAAGGGTATTGATGCCCGTAAAAAACCACACATCAAGATCGTCTATACGCTCTCTTTTTCTGCGGATACATCTGTACAGGCGCGCCTGGCCACAGATCCTTCGCTTGAGTGGCTTGATGAAATAGTGCCCCAATCCCCCCAGCGACTGCAGTCGTTGCAACGTATCGTTATTGTCGGAAGCGGTCCGGCCGGACTGTTTGCCGCTCTGCGACTTGCAGAGTACGGGCTTGCCGCAACAATCGTGGAGCGCGGGGAACCGGTTGAGCAGCGGGCACTCTCGGTACAGCGCTTTTGGAAGGATGGCACGCTTGACCCGGAATCAAATGTTCAATTCGGGGAAGGTGGGGCAGGAACGTTTTCCGACGGTAAGCTGACCTGCCGCTCAAAAGATCTGACCGTGCCCTGGGTACTCGATAAGTTGGCAGCGTTCGGGGCCCAGCCTGAGATACGCTATCTCGCCAAGCCACACATCGGCACCGACCGGTTGAGAACAGTAATCAGTGCTATCAGACGTGAACTTCAGAATAAAGGTTTTTTATTCCGCTTTAGTAGTCGCATGACAAACATGAGTATCACTCATGGAAATATTTCCGCAGTTATTGTGAATGATGCAGAAGAAATCCCGTGCGATCACCTGATTCTGGCCAGCGGTCACAGCGCACGCGACACATTTGAGCTGTTGGAAAGGCTGAATATACTTCTGCAGCGTAAGCCCTTTGCCATGGGTCTCAGGGTGGAACATCCGCAGGAGCTGATAAATGCCACACAGTATGGCAGGCAGAGACCGCCAAACCTTCCTGCTGCAGATTATGCTCTGGCCTGGAACAGCAGTTCCAGCGGGCGCAGCGCGTATTCCTTCTGCATGTGCCCCGGCGGGGTTGTCGTCGGCGGGTCTTCAGAAGCCGGTGGGGTCGTTACCAACGGCATGAGCGGCCAAATGCGCAACTCGCCATATGCGAACAGTGCTCTGGTGGTCAATGTTCGGGAAGATGATTTCGACGGACCGGGGCCGCTGGCGGGCGTTCGCCTGCAGCAGAGGTGGGAGCGGCAGGCGTTTGCATCGGGTGGTGGGGGCTATCGGGCTCCAGCACAAAACCTGCTCGGTTTTTTAGGACTACCCGGAAAAGGAGCCGTCAAAACAAGTTATCGTCCCGGAATCCGTGAAACAGAACTGGAAACGGTGCTGCCGCCATTCATCATCGATACGTTACGGGAGGGCATCGCTGATTTTGGCCGCAAATTACGGGGGTTCGTTACGGTCGAAGCCACCCTGATCGGTATTGAATCCCGCACCTCCTCTCCGGTACGGATTCTGCGCGACAGCAGTTTCGAGTCTGTCAGTGTTAAAGGCCTGTACCCGGCCGGTGAAGGAGCCGGCTATGCCGGCGGTATCATGAGTGCCGCGCTGGATGGTATAAAAGTTGCCGACAGTATTGCAGGGCGGCTGGGCAATGACGCTCCCGGAAAAACATTTGAACATGGAGTAACAGAAAAAAAGGCGTAGTCGATGATACTCGCAACCGTCACCTGAAGGAGATCCCGTCATAATCGTAAGCCAACCACACGATTGACGCCCTACCGATTACCCAGGTATTCAGCAATTCCTTCCCGCAGACCGCGTGGCGCAAAGCCGAACACCTGCTGCCATTCATTGCCGCCGATACTCTCCTCCAACAGCATCTGCAGCTGATCGGATGTGATCGGAAACGGGGGGGCTTTCTGCAAAATCGGTATTACCAGCTTCATTAATCCGAGCGGGAGATGCGGCTTGAGTGGTCGCGATTTCCCCAGTGTGTCGGCAATCATGTCGAGAAGCGCTTCGTAGCTCAGCCGGTCATTGCCGCAGAGTTCATACGTCTGTCCGATCGTTTCCGGCAACTCCAATGCGCGGGTAAAGCAGCGTGCAACATCATCGGCATGAATCGGCTGCAGCCGGTAGCTGCCGCTGCCGATGACCGGCATGACCGAGGCAAGGCGCAACTGAGCAGCCAGCATGTTGATAAAGGCGTCGTGCGGGCCGTAGATCAGCGACGGCTGGAAGACCGTCCAGTCGAGAGCGCTCCCCCGCACCAGTTGCTCAGCCTGCCATTTGGTGCGGTGATAGGCGGAAATTGCCGACGGCCGGGTTCCGAGCGCCGACATCTGCAGATAGCGGCTGATGCCGTTGGCTGTCGTTGCTGCCAGCATGTGTGTCGTTGCCGTGACGTGCATGTTCTCAAAGGTTATGCCCCGGGAAGGGAATTCGCGAATAATACCGACAAGATTAATAACGGCATCACATCCGGCAAGACTCTCAGAAAAACTTTCCAGCCGGGTAACGTCTCCGGCAACCTGCTCCACATTTCCCGTCAGTGTGTTACGGCTGTGCACCAGCAGCCGCACACTATGGCCGCACTTGTGCAGTTCCGTAATCAGATGTTCCCCGACAAAGCCGGTGCCACCGGCGATAAAAATCTTCATGACGACTCCTTTGCGGCGAGCGTTCCGTCAGGACTGTTTCTGGATCACCAGCAGCAGTGTGACCAGCAGCGGAAAACAGTTAATACAGGGGAAGAGCAGCTGTCCCGAGCGAAACAGAGAGAAAAAAATGAGCGGCACAGGAAAGAGGGCATACCAAAGTGCGCCGGGCCGGATTATGAGTCCAAAGGCCGGCAGCAGCATCGCCCCGGCGCAGAGTGCCGCTATCCAGAGCCAGAAGAAGGGGGAGTTGCCGGCGATGGCGCCCTCTGTGGGGAACAGCGGGATTCCGGCCCGGCGATAATCTTCGGCATGGCGGCGCTGAAACAGCCAGAAATGGGGAACCTGCCAAAGGAAGAGCAGGCCTGCCAGGGTGATGACCCGATAATCACCCGGATGGCCGCCGGCCAGACTCCAGCCGATCAGTGGGGGAAACGCGCCGCAGAGTGCACCGATCGGTAACGCCAGCACCGTTCTGATTTTCAGGGGGGTGTAGACAGCCAGATACCATACCAGAGCGGCGACTCCAAGCAGTGCCGTCACAGCAGAGCCGACATAACCGAGCAGTGTGAAGCCGAGCAGTAAGGTGGAGACGCCAGCTGCGAAGGCACCTGACCGTGTCAGCACCCGTTGCGGAACCGGGCGCAGCCGGGTGCGCAGCATCCGGGCATCAAGGTCTCGCTCCTGCACCTGATTCAGAGCCGATCCTCCGGCGGCAAGCAGAGATACGCCGACAAATGCGGCCAAGGCGGACAGAAAGTCACCGTAACCAGGAAACAGAAGATATCCGGCCAGGGCAGAGATGCCGTTCAAGAGTGACAGCTTCAGCCGGAATAATGTGGCAGAAGCGCGGATCATTTGACACTCTTGATAAACTCGATCAGCGCCGCTACCTGTTCATCAGAGAGGTCAGGTACCGGCATGATCGGCGGGAAACCTTCCACAATCGTCGCGGCAGGGAGGAGGATTGACTCTTTCAGGAACGCATCGTCGGCAGTAACGACCAGCAGCTTGCCATCTTTCATAACGTGCACCTTGCCGGCAAAGAGTCCTTTAAAGGTCGGCCCGACACCCTTGCTGCCATCCAGAGAATGGCAGGCAAGACACCCTTTCTCTGTCGCCAACTTCCTACCATCAAGGTGTGCTTCTTTTTCCTCACCGCCAGCGCCATGTTCGAGCCATTCGGCAAATTCCTTCTCCGGCAGCGCCTCCACCGTAGAGACCATCGCCGCATGCTGGGTGCCGCAGAACTGGGAACAGAACAGATCGTAACTACCCGGCTTTGTTGCCACGAACCAGGCGTAATTGCTCATGCCCGGCACGACATCGCGCTTGACCCGGAAGGCGGGGAGGAAAAACCCGTGGATGACATCTTTTGAGACCAACTCCACACGTACCGGTTTACCAACCGGCACATACAGTTTGGGAGCGGTTTTGCCCCCTTCATAACTGAACTCCCAGGACCACATCCGTGCCGTGGCGGTCACCGGAAGCGCCCCCTTCGGCACCGTCCGCAGAACCAGATACTCTTTCCAGCCAGACCAGAACATCGCCAGCACCAGCAGAGTCGGCAGCACGATCCAGATAATTTCCAACCAGAGGTTGCCATCTGCCTGAGAGGTCGGCTGCGGTGCCCGGGAACGGTGATAGCGCAGGACGAAAAAGAGCATGACCAGCGTGATGCCGAGCAGCAGCACCAGGCTGGCGCCGAAGATGAACATGAAGACCGGATCGATGGCCTCAGTCGTGGTTATGAGCGGTAGTTGGTTCATAGATATTCCGTCACCGGTAGAGTACGTCAAAAAAAGTAAGGCCGATAAAGATGGCCAGCGTCACCAGCGCCAGGAATAGCAGCCAGCGCAGCAGTCGTCCTTCGTATTTCATATGCATGAATACCGCAATGACGAGGCCTGACTTGACGCAGGCGATGGTCAGTGCGCCGAGAACCTTGTAGCCGCCGAGGTCCACACGGGTGATTGCCACAGTCAGGGCGGTCAGGGCAAGAAGAGCCAGCCAGATGCCGGTCAGTTTGCCGTAACTTACAATGTGATGGTGTTCGTTCATACTGTTCCGTTCCTTCTACACAGAAGTAGTATCCAAATTTTTTTGCGTTTCCAACAACTGATTTCTCAATTGTCGCACAGCCAGGATTGTGATATCTCTATAACCATTTTAAAAGGAGATTGCCATGTTACAACAATCGCAAACAACATCAGTTCGTAAACAAACAAAAAAGCTTATTCCACTTGAGCCTGATCGCGCTTCCTTCATGCGCTTGACGCTGACGGAGCGCCGCCGTATTCTGCGTGAACAGGCTCTGAAGCTAGTTGATTGCTATACTCGCAATACCGAAGTAACTGGCATGGGCGGCGGAGACTTCATTGGCTGCTAAACCAAAGCGTGGCGAAATTTGGTTGGTCAATCTTGATCCTACCATCGGAGCAGAAATCAAGAAGACCCGACCGGCAGTCATTATCAGTTCCGATTCTGTCGGTATTCTTCCCGTTCGCTTGATTGCCCCCATCACCGGTTGGGATGATCGTTATTCCGGCAATATTTGGCATGTCCTCATCACCCCTGACGCAACGAATAACCTTTCAAAGCCTTCTGCAATAGATGTTCTGCAAGTGCGCGGAATTGACACAGCCCGGCTTGTTCATCGCATTGGAAAAATTGGTCACAAAATCATGCGAGAGATTACCGAGGCACTTACTGCTGTGGTAGAAGGTTAGCGTCAATACGCAGCCTGTCCCCTTTTGGCCTCCTGAAAAAATACACTTCCCGCTCTTTCTTTGTTCTCTTTCGAACCCATCACAGAACCAGGTAATACAGCGGAAAGATAAAAATCCAGATCAGGTCAACCAGATGCCAGTAGAGCGCGCCGTTCTCCAGCAGGATAAAATTGTCGGCATGGACTTCACCGGAGTGGACTTTCAGTCCGATCCAAGTCAGCAGCGCGGCGCCGATCATAACGTGCAGCCCGTGAATACCGGTGGAAAGGTAGTAGAGGCTGAAGAACACCGATTCCCCCGGTGCTCCGGCTTTCAGATGCTCAGAACCGGGGTAGATGCCATGGCCGATCTTGGCACTCCACTCAAAATATTTTATCACCATGAAGCAGGCGGCACAGAGTATCGTTCCTCCGAGCAGTGCCATGGTGCGCCGGCGCTCCCCCTGTTGCACGGCGGTAACCGCCATGGCGGCAGTGAGGCTGCTGGTAAGCAGGATGGCCGTGTTCGCGGCACCCATGATCCAGTTGAGCTGGGTCCCCCCTGCCGCAAATTCGTGCGGATAGCGCTTGAGATACACTGCGTAGAGCAGAAACAGCCCGCCGAACAAAAGAAGTTCGGTAAACAGGAACAGCCACATGCCGAGCTTGGCGGCGAAGTCATCCTTATGCGGGTGGCCGGTCATTTGTCCACCCCGCTGAAATCATACGGCCCGTGAGTTACGACCGGCTCTTCGAGAAAGTTCTCGGTTGGCGGCGGCGTCGGCACACTCCACTCAAGGGAGGCTCCTCCCCAGGGGTTGCCTGCAAACGGCACCCCCCACCAGAGTCCCCGGAAAAGGTTGACCAGCATAATGACGAGACCGAAGGCAAGAATCCAGCTGCCGACCGTCGCAACCAGGTTGAGAGTGGCAAATTCCGGCAGGTAATCGTAATAGCGACGCGGCATCCCCTGCATGCCGAGCACCTGCATGGTGAAGTAGAGGATATTGAAGCCGGTGAACATCAGCGCCCAGGCAACGATGGCCGGTTTTTCCGCATAGTGGCGCCCGTAGAATTTTGGCAGCCAGTAGTGCATGGCGGCAAAAAAAGCAAATGCGGTGCCACCGAACATGACGTAGTGAAAGTGGCCGACGACGAAATGGGTATCGTGGACGTGGATATCAGTTGCGGCTGCGCCAAGGATCAGCCCGCTTAA
>Ga0194059_1000046_pt1 | contig 61710 bp, 62 predicted proteins | sample SepL6211m_MetaG_FD_163426 | JGI IMG/M metagenome (GOLD analysis project Ga0194059, IMG submission 163426) | Anoxic zone freshwater microbial communities from boreal shield lake in IISD Experimental Lakes Area, Ontario, Canada - Sep2016-L626-11m | ecosystem: Environmental > Aquatic > Freshwater >...
GTAGGGGCGCGGTCCGTGACCCGCCCTTGTTGCTGCAGGCATCATTGTTGGTTATTGCGCCGAGGGCGCGGTCCGTGACCCGCCCTTGTTGCTGCAGGCATCATTGTTGGTTATTGCGCCGAGGGCGGGTCTGGGACCCGCCCCTACAGAAAAACGCATCTTGAAACCGTGCAAGGAATACATGAAAGATAGGAAAATTTAAGCATGAAAAAAGAAAAGTTCACCTCCGGTTTTGTTTCAATCATCGGTCGCCCGAATGTCGGCAAGTCGACGCTCCTCAACAGCATTATCGGCGAGAAAATTGTCATTACGTCCGACAAGCCGCAGACAACCCGTAACCGTATCCAGGGAATTCACAATATCCCTGGCGGCCAGATTGTCTTCATCGATACCCCCGGGATACACAGCGGGCACTCCCGCTTGAACCGGAGTATGGTTGATGTGGCGCGATCCGCTCTCAGCGGGGTCGATCTGCTGCTGCTGGTCGTTGAGGCCACGGGCGCTGCCGACCCCGAATTTATTCGGGATGTTCTCGGTAAAGCGAAGGTTCCGGTCGTACTGGTCATCAACAAGATCGATCTGCTGTCCGACAAGAATATGATTCTGAAGAAAATTGCCGACTGGGCTGCGCTTCATCCGTTCAAGGAAATTGTGCCGATATCTGCAGGGCGCAATGACGGCGTTGACCATCTTGTCTCTGTTGTCAGCGGCTACCTGCCGGAAGGACCGGCGATGTTTCCGGATGACATTCTGACCGACATGCCGGAAAAATTTATCGTGGCTGAGATGATCCGCGAAAAAGTATTCCGGTTGACGCGTGACGAAGTGCCCTATTCGACTGCGGTAGTGGTGGAATCGTTCATTGAGCGGGAAAATGGCGTTATCGCCATTGCGGCAGCCATCATGCTGGAACGTGATACCCAGAAAGGGATCATAATCGGTGCCAGAGGTGAGATGCTGAAAAAAATCGGCAGTCAGGCCCGTCAGGATATTGAGCGCCTGCTCGGCACAAGAATTTATCTGGAACTGTTCGTCAAGGTTGTTGAAAACTGGAGCGAACGTCCGTCACAATTAAGAGAACTGGGATACGAATAACGATTGACTCAAATAGCATATATCATATATCATACATCAATGGAGGTGTGATATGAAACGTACAACCATATTTGCCGAAGATTATCTGCTTGATGAGGTAAAGAGTCTCGCAAAGAAGCAAAAAACCAGCGTGGCTACTGTTGTCAGGGAGGCATTGGTTAGTTATCTTGCTGTTCACAAGGGAGAACAGGCAGCAGAATTGTCGTTTATAGCAATTGGTGCAAGCGGTGAATCAGATATTGCTGAGCGACACGAGGAACTGTTGTGGCAAAAATAATATCGATTGCCCCGGTGCTGGTTGACACGGGAATCATCTATGCACTTGCCGACCGTTCTGATGCCTGGCATCTCCGGGCGCGCCGCTTTGTAGAAAATTATAAAGGCACTCTGATCATTCCTTCAGCTGTCATCCCTGAAGCCTGCTACCTTTTGCAGACGCATCTTTCGCCGCAAGCCGAGATAGCCTTTATCAGATCAATAGTCACCGGAGCCTTGAGGCTCGAACAGGTTACCGAAGAAGATATGGGGCGTGCGCTTGAAGTGATGAATTCATATCAGGATATGGTGATCGGCCTGGTGGATGCTTCCGTCGTTGCTGTTGCAGAACGGCTTAATCTCTCATCAATTTTGACGACTGATCGCCGCCATTTTTCAGTTATTAAAGCGAAACACTGTCCGGCATTTACTCTGCTGCCGGAATAATAGGAATATCAATGAAACCGTTAGTAGCCATCGTCGGTCGCCCCAATGTGGGCAAATCAACCCTTTTTAACCGTCTCCTCGGACATCGCCGTGCTATTGTCGACGATACCCCCGGAGTTACGCGTGATCGCAATTACGCCACCATTTCCCGCTTCGACAAGCCGTTTATTCTTATTGATACCGGCGGTTTCGAGCCGGTAACCGAAAATTTCCTGCTGCAGCAGATGCGTGAACAATCAAAGCTTGCCATTGACGAGGCCGATGTCATCATTTTCATGATGGATGCCAGAAGCGGCCTGACCCCTGCGGATGTTGAGGTTGCCGGTATGTTGCGGCGCGTCAAAAAGCCGGTGTTTTATGTGGTCAACAAAGTTGACGGCGAAAAGCTGGAGAATGACTCGGCGGAATTTTATTCACTCGGCGTTGGCGAGTTGTACACTATTTCGGCAGAGCATAATCGCGGCGTTATCGACCTCGTTGAACATATCCTTGACGTCTTTCCGCCGTCTGATGCTGCGGACCCCGAAGAGAATGTCACCCGGATTGCCGTAGTCGGGCGGCCGAATGTCGGCAAGTCGTCCCTGGTCAACCGTCTGCTCGGTTTTGACCGGGTCGTTGCCAATCCGACCGCCGGCACAACCCGCGATTCTGTTGATACCCCGTTCACCTGCAACAAAAAACCGTATGTCCTCATTGATACTGCCGGTATCCGGCGCAAGGGCAAGACGACTGAAAAACTTGAGAAATACAGTGTCTGCGATGCTCTGCGCAGTATCGAACGCGCCGATGTGGTGCTGATGGTAATCAATGCCGCAGAAGGGGTGACCGAGCAGGATGAGCGTATTGCCGGATATGTTCATGAGGCGGGAAAAGGATGCGTGTTTGTCATTAACAAGTGGGATCTGCTCGCAAAGGATAACTCTACTCTCGGCGTCTATATTGCCAAAATCAGGGACGGTTTCAAATATCTGGCGTACGCTCCGATTGTCTGCGTTTCGGCAAAAACCGGGCAGCGCTCCGGCAAGATCATTGCGACGGTTGATGAAGTCATGGAGCAGTACTGCCGTCGTGTCACAACATCGGAACTCGTTCACGTGTTTACCGATGCGATTGAATCCCATCACGCGCCACTGTCGCATGGCCGCAGAGTGAAGTTCTACTTCGCCACCCAGGTTGCCACCCGTCCGCCCGCCTTTGTCATTTTCACCAATCAGCCTGATAATATCCACTATTCCTATGAACGCTATCTCATCAATAAGTTCCGTGAGGCGTTTGGTTTCGACGGCGTCCCCTTGCGGTTGATGTTCCGCGGTCGGGACAAAACTGATACGTCGCGCAAAGCGGGAGCATGACGTACAAAACCCTCGTAAACTCTTTACTTGAGTCTATGGTTACGATATATTTCTGCGACTTGTGCCTTATATACAGAGATGGGTTGTGATACATGAGCCTGGAAGGTAACCTAGAGGATCTTGGGCTTGGCGAAATTTTACAGATCGTCAGTCTCAGCAGAAAAACCGGCGTCCTTTTTCTTAGTAACGGGGGAAGGGATGGTTCGGTTTTTTTTCGTCACGGACAGGTTGTGCGAGCGTCCTCCTCTACGTATCAGCAGAGCCTCGGAGAAGTGCTGATTCAAAAAGGGATCATTGATCTCGACCAGTTGCGAAAAGCCCTTGCCTATCAACAGGAACAAGGTTTCTGTGAACGATTGGGGGGGATACTGGTAAAAAAATTTGCTCTTTCACAGGAAGTTATCAACGATGTCGTTCGGGAACAGATTGAAAATATAGTTTTTTCTCTGTTTTTCTGGAAAGAAGGCACCTTCAGGTTTGATGTTCAGGATTCAAGCGAAACGGTCGCAGTCACAAAAATGGATCCGCTTCAGTTTATGCTTGATCAGGGGTTGAATCCACAGTTTCTTGCCATGGAAGGCACCAGACTTCTGGATGAAAATCGGCTCTTTCCCGCAATAAATCTGCCCGGTAACGATTCGTTGCTCCCTTCGATTGATTTTGATTTTGACCTCGCAGATGTGAGTGGCATGCCTTCACTTGAGCAGGTTGAGCTTCGACCTGTTGTTGTTGTTGATGATGATGGACCGACGTTGCAGATTATTGCTGACGGCCTTACCGGAAACGGCTTTGTCGTCCATGCGGTTTCCCGCAGTGAAGATACGCTGATTATGGTGGATTCTCTCTGCAGGTCTGGCGAACAACCTGCCGTGCTGATCGATCTTATCATGCCGAAAATGGACGGGTCAGGCGTATTGGGAGGAGTGGAACTGTTGGAACTTCTCCATGCTAATTTCAAAGATGTACCGTTAATTGTCATGTCTGACTATCATCATGCGGATGCAGAAAAAATAATTCATGATCGAGGTTACCGTTTTATCAGTAAACCTCGACGGTGTGAATTAAAAGCAGCTGATATAACAGGCCCTTTTCTGGCACGAGTGGTACATACGCTGGGAAATTATTCCTCTTTGGAAGAAACGGATGCTTGTGCGGGCCGCTTTAATCTTGGCGACGCGTTACGCATTGAAATGGGAGAAGGTGACGACATTCCGTACACTGCAGTGCCCACACAGAGCAATGACGGGCAGACTCTTTTGCGCGGCATGCTCGAAGAACTGAACAACCCTGATCTACAGGATGGAGTGATGTTGCTGGTGCTCCGCTTTGCCTCTGAATTTCTCAACAGAGCGGTTCTTTTTACCATCAATAATCATATTATTTGCGGTTTTGGACAATTTGGCATAACAGGAGGTGCAGTGAGCGGCGATGAGCGGGTTCGTTCGATACACTTCAGTCAGGGCTCCGCACCTCTGTTCGATGAATCGCTTCAAGCCGGCCATTCACTTACGTTCACCCCACAGCCTGCTCACGTGGATAGCCATCTCTTTGAACAATTGGGCAATGGTGTCCCCACAGAAGTTTTTATCAGTCCATTGATCGGCCAGTCAAGGGTTGTCGGTTTTCTCTACGGTGATAACCTCCCCGACAAAACGCCGATTGGTGATGTTGAACCCTTGAAGAGTTTTCTGGCTCAGGCGGGAGTTTCAATGGAGAAGTGCTTGACCGATATGAATATGCCGGATTTTAACGGTCTCGAGTTAATCGGTTACCCGTACAAAACAGCTGCGAAAAATGAGTGAGCAGAGCACTCCACATACGAAAGTAAATCAGGATTTTATTGCCGAAGCTGAGGAGATAATTGAACGGCTCGGCTCCGAATTAGCTGACCTTTCCGATATGGCTGCAACGGGTGAGCTGAATCCGGATGTTTTGAACTCCATTTTTCGCGGGGCTCATTCTTTAAAGGGTCTGGCCGGGATGTTCAGTTTTGGTGACGTTGCCGAGCTTGCTCATAACATGGAAAATCTGCTCGACTCTCTGAGACTCGGAAAGCTTGATCTTGCGCCACAGCTTGTGGCGGTTCTGTTCGATGCCCATGAGCTGTTGCGTGCCATGCTGCGGACGTTTGCTTCAGGTGAAGAGAGAGTACCGTCACAGGACATCGCCAGATGTGTTGCGCAGATAAATTCCTGCCTTGAAGCATCCGGGAAAAATAGTGGCATACTGCTCCTTGACGATCTTGGGCTTTCTGCACAGGTACGTGCTTCGCTCACAGAATATGAAGAGCATCGACTGAAGGATAATCTTGCAAAAAAGCACACCATTTTTACTGTTCATGCCTCTTTTGACCTGTCAACGTTTGATACGGAATTAGTAGCTGTCTCTGCTGTTCTGAAAGAGCGTGGCGAAGTTATCAGCACACTGCCGAGTATGAGTGGTAACAACGAGACCACTATTGATTTTGAGATTCTTTTTGGCTCCAAACGGACGCTTGAAGAGCTAAAGGCGGCTGTTTGTCGCGAAAACATTTCAGTAACCCGGCTTGGTCACGGAGAGCTGCATAACGTACCGGGAGAAGATACGGCAGCGGTGCCGGTTGTCACCCGCAGCGAGAAATTAAACGGGGAAATCACCACTGTTCCTGCTCTCACGGGACAATCAGCAGGCGCCACAATGACGTCTCTGTCTCACATCCCTGAAGATGCTGTAGCCACTGCCAAAAGCATGAGCCGCACCGTTCGCGTCGACATCGGTAAACTCGACGAGTTGATGAATATCGTCGGCGAACTTGTCCTTGCACATTCAGCCATTGAGGGTGTCTCAACCAGGATGAGTGATGGCGGATACTCTGGCCTGTCTGTTGAACTCAACAAGGCGGCAAAAGGGCTCGAACGCAAACTGTCAGATCTCCAGAAAGGGGTTATGGACATTCGTATGATCCCGATCGGGCAATTGTATGAGAAAATGTCTCTCATTGTCCGAAAAATTTCCCGGGAGCAGGGCAAAAGCGTGACCCTCAAATTTTTTGGGGCGGATACGGAATTGGATAAACTGATTGTTGAGGATATCTCTGACCCGATGATGCATATTATCCGCAATGCCATAGATCACGGCATTGAATCAGGAGAGGTTCGACAGGCAGCGGGCAAAGACGCAAAAGGTACAATCCGGATTTCGTCGTATCAAAAAGGAAATCATGTCGTTATCGAGATTGAAGATGATGGTGGCGGCATAGACGTTGAAAAAGTGAAAACCATTGCCGTACAAAAGGGATTGATAGCCGATGCACGTACGGTAACTGACCGCGACGCTCTTGATTTAATTTTTCTCCCCGGTTTTTCAACCAATGACACCATAAGTGAAATTTCTGGTCGGGGCGTTGGTATGGATGTAGTAAAAAACAATATTGCTGCACTTTCCGGGATGGTTGATCTTGAGACCCGGAAGGGCGAGGGGAGTCGTTTCGTTATAACTCTGCCGGTCACGCTGGCAATTATCAAAGCGCTCATTGTACACTGTAGTGGCAGAATATATGCGTTGCCGATCATGTCAGTGCTGGAAACACTCTTAATGACGCGCGGAGATGTTGTGACGGTTGAAGGCAAGGAGGTCATTACGCTGCGCGAAGCAACGCTGCCTATCCTGCGGCTCAAGCATTATTTCGATATTCAGAATGATACGGAATCTCCGGGGGAATTTTATGTCGTCGTTGTCGGGGTCGCTGAAAAACGTCTCGGTATTGCCGTTGACGACCTGACCGGCCAGCAGGATATCGTCATAAAACCGCTTAGTGATGCCTTCAAGCGCTTCCGCGGAATTTCAGGTGCTGCAGACCTTGGTGATCAACGCACGATTCTCGTCCTGGATGTTGCTGGAATCATAAATGAAACGCTGCGTACGGGGAACTGACGTACATGTACAAACGATATTTCGGCTTTAAAGAAAAACCATTCAGCAAAACTCCTGATCCTCGATTTCTTTTTTTGAGCCGTGGCCATGAAGAAGCTCTTGCACGGCTCGAATTTGTTGTTGAAGAGCGAGAGCTGGCCGTTTTGACCGGCGACATCGGCTGCGGAAAAACCACGCTTTCGCGTGCTCTTATGGATCGGCTCGGGCCTCGCTTCCGGTTCTGCTACATCATCAACCCTCGCTTGAATGCACTGGAATTTCTGCGGACGATAGCCAGAATACTTGAAGTGGATCAGCCTGCCGACGCAAAAGATACCCTTATCAATCAGATACACGGCGCAGTGTACTCGCTAAATCAACGTGACATCTGCCCGGTTCTCGTCGTTGACGAAGCACAAATGATAACGGATGCTGAAGTATTTGACGAAATACGTCTGCTGACAAACTTCCAGCTTGATGACCGGAACCTGCTTGCCGTTGTTATCATGGGGCAGCCGGAGCTGCGGCCAATAATGGCTTCCAGCCGCTTTGAACCGCTCCGGCAGCGGGTCTCCCTCAATTACCACCTGAAACCGCTATCGCTTGATGAAATCATGGAATACCTTGATTTCCGACTCGAAACGGCAGGGGGGGCACCCGGTCTGTTTACTCCGGATGCGGTGCAGCGCATTCATGAGCTGAGTGGCGGGGTACCTCGTAAAATCAATTCAATGGCAACTAACGCCTTACTGGTTGCCTACGGATGCGACGCGGCGTTAATTGGTTCACGCATAATCAATGAAATTAAAGATGAATTGATGATGTAGGCGGTACAGAAGATGGATCTTGCTAAAATCAGAAAAAAGTCTTTACAAACGGCTGAAGAGGCTGCGCCAACTCGTACTTTTGCTTCAATGGCTGTTGTACCGCTCTTTGAAAGCGCCATGCTCAAGAGTTTTGCCGAACCACGTACTCCCCTGGAAGCAATTCTTGCCGGGAGAACCGCCGCAGGGTGTAACGCTGCGTTAACCGATGCTGATGACTTCACCTCTGCGGACAGTACGGAATCCAGTCGTGAATTTCTCTGTTTTCGTGTTTCTGATGAATTCTATGGTATAGACATCATGGAAATCAAAGAGATTATCAAACCGAGAGACATAACCGAAGTACCCCGTACCCCGGCCTTTGTTTCAGGAATACTTTCACTTCGCGGAGTCATCATTCCTGTTATTGACATGCGTATCCGGCTTGGTCTGGTCCGCAGCGCTCAGACCGGTAAAGAACGCGTTGTTGTCGTTAAGCAGCAAAACTCATTAAGTGGTCTGTTGGTTGATGAGGTTCTTCAGGTCGTTCGGATAAAGACAGACACTCTTGAAGCAGTCCCTCCGGTTATTGATGGTATTAACCGTGACTTTATCAGCGGAATCGGGCGCTCAGACGACCGGCTGATAATACTTTTGCATGTAGAAAATAGTACTGACATCGATCTGTACTGATAAAGGGGGCACCATGTTTCGGAAAAACAGAATTTTAATTGTTGAGGATGAAGAGAGTCTTTTAAGGCTTGAGACCATTCTTTTAACGGTAAAAGGTTTTGATGTCATGGCTGCGTCTACCGGTGGCATGGCCCTTGAAAAAATCGGAGTGGAGGCGTTTGACCTTGTATTACTCGATATCATGCTCCCTGATATGGATGGTTTTGAGGTGTGCCGGCAGTTGCGGGACGACTCTCGAACCGCTGCGGTGCCGATTATTCTGTTGTCTGGGAGAAACAGTCCGGGTGATCAGGAGAAGGGATTGCTGTGCGGGGCAAATACTTTTTTTGCCAAGCCATTCAAGTCCGTCATGATTATTGATGAAATAAGCAGACTGTTGGCCGGGCAGAGCTGATGGTGCATACCATGGAAGAGCTGCCGACACACATTGAGCTCGCATGTGTAAAGATAGGCGCCATTCAGTTCGCAGTCGATATAATGAGAATTCGTGAAATCCTCGTGCCGCAGTTGCTTTCTCCGTTGCCATGCGCTTCAGATCTGCTGGAAGGCGTAATCAATCTACGCGGGGTTGTCATACCGGTCATGAATATGCGCGCGCGTCTCGGGATGCCGGCCCTGGAAGAGGTTTCTGCCGGTAAACTGCTTGTTGTGTCACTGGTCAACCAACTGTTGGCACTGGCGGTTGATGATGTTATAGAGGTGTTCTCAGTGCCGGTCAGTGACATTAAACCACCTATCCAAAATGTATCCGGAGCAGGAATGGAGTTCCTGCTCGGCGTATGTAAGTATCAAAACAGTGTATTTATGATTCTGGATATTGACTCACTTCTCCGCAACCATAGCCAAGATCAATCTTTTGTCTTTTGATGATGCCGTATATACATACATTCAAACCATGGTACAGGCAGGAGCCGGGCTGTTCATGACTTTCTCTTTCAATCAAACGCATGTGATGTCTGACGATGAATTTATCCTCTTACGGGACTGTATTTATGGACACTGTGGTATTTATTTTGACATGGAGTCAAAATACATTATTGAAAAACGTCTTACACCACGGTTACATGATTTGCATTTCGTATCTTTTTATGACTACTATCGCCATTTGAAATTCGATCGCAATAAAGAGCAAGAGCTCATGGATATTATGAATGTTCTTACAATCAATGAGACCTATTTTTTTCGTGAATCCTACCAGCTGAAAGCTTTTTCTGATGAAATAATTCCTGAACTGATGAAACGTAAAACTGCGTGTGGTCATCGTTCACTGAGGATTTTAAGCGCTGGTTGTTCCAGCGGAGAAGAAGCGTACACCATTGCAATGCTGCTGAACGCCATTCCGGAGCTTAAGGATTGGCATATTGAAGTAATCGGGGCTGATATCAGTCAAAAAGTTCTCCAGCAGGCGCGCAGTGCTGTTTACGGTAAACCCTCCTTTCGTGCGACAGACGAGAAAGACCTGCAGCGTTTTTTTGTTCAGCAGGATGACGGCTATAAAGTAAACAGCACTATTCGTGGATTTGTAACATTCAGTCACCTTAATCTGTTTGATACCCACTACCTGGAACTGCTTGGCTCATTTGACCTTATTTTTTGCCGTAATGTTATAATCTATTTTGATATGGCTGCCAGGAAGCGTGTCATTGAATCTTTTTATTTAGCACTTCATGACGGCGGCTTTCTCCTGTTGGGTCACGCTGAATCACTCGTGAACATACCGTCTTCATTTACTCTCAGGCACTTTAAAAACGACATGGTGTATCAAAAGCCTGAGCGTTTTGCAGCGGGGGGGCACCTGTGAGAAAAATCCGGATTGTTGTCGTCGATGATTCGGCTTTCAGCCGGCGTACTATCAGCAGTATGCTTGAGAGTCTTGATTTTGTTGAAGTGGTCGGTTATGCCATAAACGGAGAGGATGGTATTCAAAAGGTTATCGCGTTAAAGCCTGACCTGGTGACTCTCGATCTTGAAATGCCAAAAATGGACGGATTCACACTTTTGCGTATTCTGACAACCCGCTTTTCATTGCCGGTGCTCGTAATTAGTGCTCTCAGTGGAGCTGACAAGGTTTTTAAGGCACTTGAACTCGGGGCGCTCGACTTTGTTGCAAAACCCTCAAGCTCCGCTTCAATAGATCTTCTGAGTATTAAAGAAGATCTTCAGAAAAAAGTACGGCAGGTTTTATCACTTACGCCTGTAGATCACGTCAAATCAGACTCGAGAAGGGTTGTATGTGCCAACAGTGGAGACAGGTCGGAGTTGTCGGCAGGAAAGTCAGTAATTGGCCGGCAGCATGCTGTCGACCTAGTTGCCATAGGGTCTTCAACCGGTGGTCCACCGGCTTTGCAGCAGATTTTTTCAGCATTTAAGCAGCAGTACCCGTTTGCCATAGTTGTTGCCCAGCATATGCCCCCCGGTTTTACCAAAGCGTTTGCTGACCGCCTTAATCGTACCTCGCGTTTTGATATTAAAGAGGCAGAAGATGGCGATCTTGTTCTACCTGGCAGGGCACTTATCGCTCCCGGGGGGAAAAATATGGTCTTTGAGGCCAGTGGAGAGGCACAGGTAGCTGCCCGCATAGTTAACCCATCTCAAATGGATAGATATGTGCCGTCAGTTGATGTCATGTTCCAGGCGTGCGCGGAAATGTACAGGAAACGGGTGACTGCTGTGATTCTGACCGGAATGGGCAATGACGGCAGCTCGGGAGTCAGGTGTATCAAAGAACTTGGCGGCTACGTTATTGCCGAGTCGGAAGCAACTGCCATCGTCTATGGAATGCCACGTGAGGCAGTTGCGACAGGGGTTGTTGATCGCTGCATTCCACTGGATCAAATTGCAGCAGAAATTATTATGCAGGGCGGATTTTCTTGATTTCGCCACTCTCTATTTGAAGAACGAAAGGACATGACCGTGGAAATGAAGTATACACCGAAAGAGATTGAGCAAAAATGGCAGGCCATCTGGGAGAACGAGAAAACATTCAAGGCGTCGGCGGACAAGGATAAACAGAAATACTATCTGCTGGAGATGTTTCCCTACCCGTCAGGACGCATCCATATGGGGCATGTCCGGAATTATTCGATCGGCGACGTTATCGGCAGATTTAAAAGAATGCGCGGCTTCAATGTCATGCATCCGATGGGGTGGGATGCGTTCGGTATGCCGGCCGAGAATGCCGCTATTCAGAACAAGAGCCATCCCGCGACATGGACCTATGAAAACATCGCCTATATGCGGAGCCAGATTAAAAAAATGGGTTTCTCCTACGATTGGGACCGTGAACTGGCTACCTGTGACCTTGATTATTACCGCTGGGAACAGAAATTGTTTCTGGAAATGTTTGCCAAAGGTCTCGCCTACAAGAAGACCTCGTATGTCAACTGGTGTCCGAAGTGTGAGACCGTGCTTGCCAATGAGCAGGTTGAGGACGGCGGCTGCTGGCGCTGCGACAGCGACGTTAATTTAAAGGAGCTGGATCAGTGGTTTTTCCGGATAACCGATTATGCTGATGAGCTTCTTGACAACACCTATACTCTGCCCGGATGGCCGGAGCGCGTGCTTGTCATGCAGCGCAACTGGATCGGTAAAAGTTTTGGCTGTGAGATTGATTTTGCCGTTGAAAACAGCAGCGATGCGATCCGGGTATACACCACACGTCAGGACACCGTTTTCGGTGCGACCTTTATGTCACTGGCTCCTGAACACCCTCGGGCGCTTGAACTGACCACTGCGGAAAACAGGGAAACGGTCATTGCTTTTATCGAAAAGATAAGAAAAACCGAGCGGATCACACGCACCGCCGATGATCTGGAAAAAGAGGGCGTTTTTACCGGTTCCTACTGCACGAATCCGGTGACCGGTGCCCGGATGCCGGTGTATCTGGCGAACTTTGTCCTGATGGATTACGGCACGGGTGCCGTTATGGCCGTGCCGACGCATGATCAGCGCGATTTCGAGTTTGCCAGAAAATATGATCTGCCGCTGCAGGTTGTCATTCAGCCGGAAGGGGTAACGTTTGACTCCGCAACGATGACGGAAGCGTTCACTGAAGCCGGGATAATGGTCAACTCCGGCACGTTTGACGGCATGCAGAGCGGTGATGCAAAAGAGGCGATTGCAGATTTTCTGCAACAGCAGGGTACGGGAGCAAAAACGGTCAATTTCCGTCTCAGGGATTGGGGTATCTCACGCCAGCGCTACTGGGGCAATCCGATTCCGGTGATCTACTGCGACAGCTGTGGTGTGGTGCCGGTACCGGAACAAGATCTGCCGGTAGTTCTGCCGAAAGATGTCGCCTTCAGCGGCGAAGGGGGGAGCCCACTCGCCCGGATGGAATCGTTCGTCAACTGTTCCTGTCCCGTATGCGGAAAGGATGCCCGTCGTGAAACTGATACGATGGACACCTTTGTGCAATCATCCTGGTATTTCCTCCGCTACTGCTGCCCCGATTTTAAGGATGGCATCCTTGATCGTGATTCGGTCGACTACTGGATGTCTGTTGATCAATACATCGGCGGCATCGAGCACGCCGTATTGCACCTCCTCTATGCGCGCTTCTTTACCAAGGTCATGCGTGACCTCGGGCATATATCTGCGAATGAGCCGTTTATTAATCTGCTCACGCAGGGCATGGTCATCAAAGATGGTGCCAAGATGAGCAAGTCGAAAGGGAATGTGGTCGATCCTGACGCCTTGATCTCAAAATACGGCGCCGATACGGCACGGCTGTTTTCACTTTTTGCCGCGCCGCCGGAGAAGGATCTCGACTGGAATGATCAGGGTGTTGATGGCTCTTTCCGCTTTCTCAGCCGTATCTGGAAGCTGGTGCATGATCGTCTTGAGATGATACGGGGCGCAGGAGCGCTTGATCCGGCATCGCTGTCCGCAGAAGAACGCAATCTGCGCAGGGCGGTACATAAAACAATCCGGAAAGTTACCGAGGATCTGGACGAGCGCTTTCATTTCAATACCGCGATCGCTGCCGTTATGGAACTGCTCAATATTCTTCAGCCTGCCGAACTGGCCACGCCGCAATTTGCGGCGATTATGAAAGAAGCACTGCAGAGTGTCATTCTCCTGATGTCGCCGCTGGTCCCTCATATTACTGAAGAACTCTGGGAGAGAATGGGTAATTCCCGGCCGATATCACAGGCGGCCTGGCCTTCATATGACCCGCATGCGGTCGTTGATGAAGAACTGCTGGTGGTTGTGCAGGTGAATGGCAAGCTGCGTTCCAAGTTGACCGTTGCCGCCGGTACCGGAGAAGATGAACAGAAAGCCCTTGCTCTGGCTGATGAAAAGGTCGCAGCGTTTATTGCCGGCCTGACTGTTCGTAAAGTTATTTGTGTCCAGGGCAAGCTGGTCAATATTGTGGCGGGGTAGGGAATGCTGACGATGAAGCGGAATAGGGCGTTACTGTATGCCCTGATGCTGATCACTCTTACCGGGTGCGGATATCATCTGACAAACGCACAGGCGGATCGAAAACAGAGCTACCGGAATGTCTGGATTCCGTTCTTTAGTAACGAGAGCATCAGTCCGACCGCGCAAACGGTGCTGCGCCGGGCATTTTATGACGAGTTTCACGCTCTTCGCGGTCTGAATCCTGCGGAGAGTCAGGAAACGGCTGATCTCGCCATGAAAGCAAAAATACTCTCCTATTCCAGCACGGCTGTTGCGTATAACCCCAAGGATGAGGTCAGCGAATATAAACTGAACCTGAATGTTGAACTTGAAGCCTATAAAAAGGGGCAGCTGCTGCCGGTCTGGAGAGGTCGGCTCCAAAGCTCCAGGCAGTATCCGGCGAATAATATCAACATTGCCCTGCAGCGCAACGCTGAAGAACAGGCACTTGATGGCGCAGCGCGTATTCTTGCCCACAAGTTTCTAACTGCTATTGAAGAGTCGTATTAACCATGACACCTCAGGAATTCGAGACAGCACTAAAAAAAGGCACTGTGCCGCCCGTCTGCTTTTTATACGGAGAAGAACAGTTTCTGGTTGACCGGGCTGTCACCATGATGCTTGCCAAAGCCATTGACCCGTCGCTCAAAGACTTCAATTTCAATGTCTACTACGGCAATGAGTCGAAAGGAGTGGATATCGTAGACGCCGCCCAGACACTGCCGATGTTTTCCGAGCGACGCATGGTACTGGTGAAGCGGTCTGAGCAGCTGAAGGCTGATGCGCTTGAAATCATACTGCCATACATACTGAAGCCTTCGCCCGGCACCTGTCTGCTGCTTACCGGCACGAAGATTGATCAACGCAAGAAGTTCTTTCTGGAATTCAAAAAACATGGCGTGCTGGTCGAGTATAAACGCTACTACGACAATAAGCTGCCGGGATTTATACAAACCGAAGCGGTGTCTCACGGAAAACCCTTTGAAACGGCTGCTGCAGAGCTATTGGCAGCACTGATAGGCAACAACCTGCAGGAATTAAGTTCGCAAATTGAAAAACTTGTGATTTACGCCGGTTCGAAACAGCGCATTACGGTTGATGATGTGCGGGACATTGCGAGCAGCAGCAAGGCGTTTACCGCCTTTGAACTGGCAAAGTTCCTCAGTTTGCGTGATGTATCGGGTTCGCTGAGATGCCTTGATACCCTGTTTCTTCACGGCGAGGATGCGCCGATGATAATCGGCGCTCTCACCAGTCACTTCCGTAAATTATGGCGGGTCAGAGAGCTCCTTGATAAAAAAATGTCGCAGACGGAAATCGGCAGTGAACTCTCGATTAACGCCTATTTTTTGGGGGAAACCGTTGCGCAGGCGCGTAATTTTACCCGCAGAGAATTAAAGCGGATTTTTGATGAATTCTACCGCTGCGATGTTGCATCAAAGACCGGCGGCGGGCAGTCATATACCCTGCTGCACGGTATGGCCATGGGGATATGTACCGGTGACTGGTAGGTACACGTTGAGCAGAAGAACCTGATCTTTTAAACTTGACTCCTTTACGTGTAAACAGTATTGTTCCGCAGCAAATTAAGTCATACAATTCAGGAGGATTTATGTCTGAGACCAAACAATCATTTGAGACGCTTACCCTGCATGCCGGCCAGACCCCCGACCCGACCACACTTTCGCGTGCGGTGCCGCTCTATCAAACCACTTCGTATGTGTTCAAGAGTTCCGAACATGCTGCCAACCTCTTTGGCCTCAAAGAGTTCGGTAATATTTATACCCGGCTGATGAATCCGACGACGGACGTTCTTGAGCAGCGGCTTGCCGCTCTCGATGGCGGTGTCGCCGCACTGGCGGTTGCCTCCGGTCAGGCCGCCATCACTTATGCGGTGCTGAATATCGCAAAAGCGGGCGACAACATCGTCTCCACCAACTATCTCTACGGCGGCACCTATAACCTGTTCCATTACACGCTCCCCAAGCTCGGTATTACCGTCAAGTTTGTCGATACCTCAAACCCGGAAAAAGTGCGCCAGGCGATCGACGGCAATACCCGGCTGGTGTACAGTGAGTCGGTCGGCAATCCGAAAAACAATGTCGATGATTTTGAAGCGATTGCAGAAGTTGCCCATCAGGCCGGTCTGCCGTATGTGGTTGATAACACGGTGACCACGCCGTTTCTGTTTAAACCGCTTGATCATGGCGCCGATATCGTCGTCTATTCGTTGACAAAATTCATCGGCGGTCATGGCACCAGTATCGGCGGCGCCGTTGTCGATGGCGGAAAATTCCCCTGGAATAACGGTAAATTCCCTGAGTTCACCGAGCCGGACCCTTCCTATCATGGCCTTAAATACTGGGATGCCCTTGGTGCTATCTCCTATATTATCAAGATGCGGGTTTCCCTGCTCCGTGATATGGGCGCCTGCATTTCTCCGTTCAATTCGCACCAGATCATTCTCGGGCTTGAAACGCTCCATGTCCGGATGGCGCGCCACGTTGAAAATGCCCGTGTGGTGGCCCGCTGGCTCGAAGCGCATCCCGATGTTACCTGGGTTAATTATCCAGGGCTGGCAAGCCACAAGGACCATGCCCGGGCGCTTAGGTATCTTCCGAAGGGGGAGGGGGCCATTATCGGCTTCGGCATCAAGGGGGGCATGGAGGCCGGCAAGAAATTCATTGATAACGTCAAGCTGCTGTCGCACCTGGCAAATATCGGCGATGCCAAGTCGCTTGTTATCCACCCGGCATCAACCACCCATCAGCAGCTCTCTGCTGAAGAGCAGGTTGCCAGTGGAGTAACGGCAGATTTTATTCGACTTTCGGTCGGCATTGAATGTGTGGATGATATTATAGCGGACATTAAGCAGGCGCTGGCAGTTTCGCAGCAGTAATGTTACCTTTCTTTGTGAATATGATGGGCAGCCCTTGTGGTTGCCCATTTTTTTGTGTAGTATCAGCCCGATTTTTTAAATTTCTCCAGAGAGGTTTCTATAATGTACATGCTGACGATCAGGACCAGTTTTGCTGCCGCACACAATCTCGTTAATTATCAGGGTGATTGCGAGAATCTGCATGGCCACAACTGGAAGGTAGAGGTGGCGGTTACCGCCCGTGAACTGGACAAGGCCGGCCTCGGTATCGATTTTAAAATTCTCAAGAAAGAGGCGGGCGCAATCATTAACGAGCTCGATCACAAATATCTCAACGACAACCCCGCGTTTGCGAATATTTCCCCATCCTCTGAACATATCTCCAAATTTCTGTATCAGCGCATCTCCGAACGGATGAATAACGACAACATCAAAATTGATTCGATCACTGTCTGGGAGTCTGATAACGCATCCGCCCGCTATTATGAGTGAACCGCTTTATATCAGCGAAATTTTTTCATCCATTCAGGGTGAGGGGATGCTGGCCGGTCGTCGCCAGATTTTTGTGCGCTTGACGGAATGCAATCTTGACTGTCGCTACTGCGATACCGATTTCGTCAAAACCGACATCTGTCGTATTGAAACAAAACCCGGATCAGGAACGTTCCGCAATCACCAGCAGCCGGTAACACTCCAGACACTATCAGCACTATTACATGACTGGATTCTACACCTGCCGGCGGCTCACCATTCGATCAGCTTTACCGGTGGTGAACCGCTCCTGCATGCGGATGTTCTCAAGGAATGGTTTCCGGAAATCAGAAAAATCCTGCCGATTCATCTTGAAACAAACGGTACCTTGCCGGCTGCCTTGCAACAGGTAAAGGGGTGTGTCGATTATATCAGCATGGATATGAAACTCCCCTCAACCGCAGGTTGTACGGTGCAGCTCTGGGATCTTCATGCTCTCTTCCTGCGCGAGTGCTCCGGCACAAATGTCTCGGTGAAAGTTGTGGTGGGTGAGGATACAACTGAGAGTGAAATAGCGCAGGTATGCGAACTGATCTCTGCTGTAGATGCAGCGCTGCCGCTTTTTCTGCAGCCGCTCTCTCTTCCCGACGGGCGAGTCGGCATTGCCGCTGCCAGCATTTTTCATCTGCAGGAACTGGCATCGTCCCGTCTCCCGGATGTCCGGGTTATGCCGCAGATGCACAAGCTTCTGGGGGCGCTGTGATTCTTGAAACGATACCTCTCGGTGCGGCTCATAGTATTACGCTGCTGGATCAGACCCGCCATTACTTTGGCGGTTACTATCATGTGAAACTGCTCGCCTGTTGTGATATTCCGCTGGAGCAGAGTTATTTTGATAATGCCGATGAGTTCCACGCTGCGGTCAGTAAGCTGGGAACAACCGTCAGATTTGAGCGGGTGTTAGAGAAAATGGCGGTACCGGAAGCAGACATAGTAGCAGTGCGCACCCAGCTGACCAACGCCTTCCATGAAACTGCGGTAGCCTATTTATCTTCGCCCGGCTTTGCCCCCGGATTTGTGCGCAGTGAATATCAGAAATGCATCACAAAGGCCCCGCAGATGCAAAGAGCCCGGGCGTAGCGTGACACTGCCATTTGCCACGATTGATACAGTTGCCTTTGGCGGCAATGGCGTCTGCCGCATTGACGGCAAGGTCTGTTTTGTGCCCTTCAGTTGTCCCGGCGATGTCGTCGCCCTCCGGGTCACGGTCCGGAAAAAATCGTACTGTACCGCCTCTATAGCAGAAATAAAGACCCCTTCTCCTGCTCGGACAGCTCCGGAGTGTGCAATTTTCGGCCGCTGCGGCGGATGCCAGTGGCAGCATATCAGTTACTCTGCGCAGCTAGAACAGAAGCGTACTATTCTGGCGGAAACACTCTGGCGGGGAGCACGCGTTCCGGCAGATCTTATTGAAGATGTGGTGCCGGCTGAGATGCCCTACGGCTACCGTAACCGTCTCCAGTTCAAGGTCGCTGTTCAACAGGGAAAAACAGCCATCGGCTTTTACCGGCAGGGTACGCACCAGGTGGAGGACGCTGTTGGCGGCTGCCCCATCGCCACTCCCATAATCAATCAGACGTTACACCGTTTCAGAGAGGTACTTCAGGCGTATCCCGGTATCGAGGCGGTCACTCAGCTCAGTATTGATGCTGGGGACCGCGGAGTAATAGTCTTCATACACCAGAGCGGGGCCATTACCCGGAAAAACAGAGAGTACTTACTCTCCCAAACGGCTGATGTGTGGCCATGTACGGGACTTTTTGTCAAAACGGAACGTCATGAGTCCGGTGAAAAAATATGGGGTGATTCAGCTATCAGCTACCTGATGAATCAGGTGGACCCTCTACAAAAACCGGTTGAGCTTACCTACCCACCCGGCGGTTTTGCTCAGGTTCATCAGCGTCAGAATGAAACCATGCTTGCCATCATACGGAAGTTGGGAAATTTTTCCCCTGCCGGGCATCTTCTTGATCTCTATTGCGGCAATGGTAATTTTTCGCTTCCTCTCGCCGCTGAGGTCGCTTCGGTCGTCGGGATTGAAGAGAACGCTGATGCTGTTCTGGCAGCCGAATATAATCGGGACAGCAACAAGGTTGCAAATGTCAGCTTTTTTTGTGATGATGCGGCCTCCGGTGTTGCGCACCTTCTTGCTCAGGGGCACCAATTCGATACCGTGTTACTTGATCCCCCACGTTCAGGTGCCGATGACGTTGTTGCCGGTATTGCCCGATTACAGCCGGGCAGAATAATTTATGTTTCGTGCGACCCGAGCACCCTGGCGCGGGATTGCGGCGTGCTGGCCGGCTGCGGGTACCGGGTTGCAGCAACGGTTCCGGTTGATATGTTTCCCCAGACGTTTCATATTGAAAGTGTCACGTTACTCTGCAGGTAGAAAGGTATTATCGTGAATTTTATCAGCAAGTTGTTTGCCAAGTCCCCGTCAGATCTGCTCGCAAAGGGTGATGCCTGTCTGGAGTCGGATAGTTTTTTTGATGCCAGAACGTATTATGAAGATGGCTTGCACCGGAGTGCCGGTGGCGAGCTTGAGGCTGTTTTCAGAGAGCGGATCGCTACGGCGAATCTCAGGCTGGCTGAACGTAATTTATTTGAGGCTGAATTCGCCCATTCGCACGGCGATGTTGCCAAGGCAATAGACCATCTGGAACTCGCAAAAACACTGACTTCTGACCGGGTTGTTCGGGATAAAGCGGATCTGCTGCTGCGAGAATATGCAGAGAAGGACGACCATCAGAAAGAACCGATGGCAGCAGCATCATCATCATGTAATTCGTGTAGCTCTTCAGGATGCGCACCTGCAGATAGTGACAATCCGGACCATTCCCTGCCGCTGCTGGAATATTATGAACTGCTTATCCAGCAGCTGCCGGCAGAGCAGTGTCAACGCTATGCCGGTCTGGGAGAGGATTTTGCGTCTGCATTCATCGCCGCAAGTCAGGATGAACATCAGGAAGCGCTGGCTGCTCTTGAAAAATGTCGTGATCTTGTCCCGCGTGATATTTATTGCTACGAAAAAGGGAAGTTACTGCACCGGCTTGGTAATGACCGAGAAGCAGAACAGTTGCTTCGTGCCGCCATTCAGCAGAATGGCGGTAATTCACTTGCCTGGCTGAATCTGGCGCTTGTGTTGCGTGAGGGGAGCCGCTTTCAGGATGCCATAACCGTCATTGAAGCGATGGTTTCAGGTGATATAATGCCGGGCGAGGCTCTGCTGATGCGTGCTGATATATTTGAAGTGACCGGTGATCATGAGAATGCCGTAAATCTGTATGTGGAACTGTTACAGACACCATACGCCCGTCCTGCGGCGGAGAAACTGTATGTTGTCCTTCAGGAACTTGGTCGTCCGGATGATGCCGACGTTATCTTTAAAAAATATTTGAATAAATCTTGTCATTAACAGTCTGATTGTCGTACTATTCCACTTTCTTGTTTTACATTTATCTGTTTGTTGTATATAAGCCGTCACGGCTACGAACATGGAGGGTTCTATGAACAAATCAGAACTTATTGAACAGTTGGCTCTGAAGAAAGATTTACCGGTCAAGCGCGCTGAGGAACTAATCAATATGATTTTCTCCTCAATGAGTGAAGCTATGGCACAGGGCGAGCGTATTGAAATTCGCGGCCTCGGCAGCTTTGTGATCAAAGAGTACGGCACATATACCGGTCGCAATCCAAAAACCGGAGAGCCAATCAAGGTGAGTCCGAAAAAATTGCCATTTTTCAAGGTCGGCAAGGAACTGAAGGAAATGGTGCTTGGCTGAACAATCCAGGTAAACCCTAATTCTGTCAGGGACTTCTCTCATGTTATAAAACCTGATGCACTTCTCTCTTTGTTACGATATACAGGGGTGGAAGTGCATCGCCATTTTTGCAGGGAACACGCAATGAATAATTATTGTGCCGCTATTGATTTCGGGACAAATACGGCCCGTTTGCTGATTGCCGATCGATCTTCTGCTGGAATTGTGCCGGTACACGTTGAACGTGAAGTTGTTCGACTCGGCGGCGGTTTCAGCGATGAACACGGTTTGTCAGACGCTGCGCAGGCGCGTGGTCTGGCCTGTCTGGTCAGATTTGCCGGAATAGCGCGAGGCTATGGAGTTACTCATATTCGGGCATCAGCAACAAGTGCGGTACGGGATGCAGTTAATGGCGGTCTGTTTATCGAAAAAGTCTTTCAGGAAACCGGTATGAGTCTGGTTGTTATTGATGGCGAAGAAGAGGCGCGACTGACGCTGGCGGGAGTGTTGTCCGCGCTCGACTCAGAACCAGCAACGCTCGTGGTACTTGATGTCGGTGGAGGAAGTACTGAATTTACGGTTGCGTCAGCTGGAAAGCCTGTCTTCATAAAAAGTATGCCGATCGGAGTCGTCAGACTCACAGAAGGGTTTCGTACGGAGAGTGAAATCGGTGCGCGTGTAGAGTCGGTACTCAATCTGCTGGGGGACGATCTTTCTTCAGCCGGAATAGTTTTTTCTGAAGAAACTGAATTTGTCGGAACGGCCGGGACCGCGACAACCGTGGCAGCAATTCAGCTGGAGATGGTTGAGTACGATTACCGCTCGGTAAATAATTATACGCTTCACCGGGACGATATAGGTGTGATATTTCAACGCCTTTCACAGATGAGCCCTTCGGAGCGGCTGTCAGTTAAAGGACTTGAAAAGGGGCGGGAAGACCTGATCATTGCCGGCCTGATAATTATTACTTCAGTTATGGACAGATGTGGCTTTAAACGCTTGAAGGTGAGTGATTTTGGCCTTTTGGAAGGTTTGGCGCTGTCAGAAACTACAGGTTGTTAAAAACGGGAGACATCATGTTAGACAAGCGGGGTTGTGGCGTGCTGTTGCACCTTACATCGTTGCCGGGGCCGGGCGGTATCGGTTCAATGGGCAGAGATGCCCGCCGGTTTGTTGATCTGCTGGCGGACATGGGCATGTCGTATTGGCAGATGCTGCCACTGTCGCCGCCGGCGTGCGGCAACTCGCCCTATTCGGCATTTTCGGCGTTTGCCGGAAACCCGCTGCTGATTGATCTTGATCAGGTTGCCGGTGATGGCGATCTTCCCGAAGTCAGGTACCAAAAGAGCCATAATCATGCAACTGTCGATTTTGAGGCTGTTTCGCACCATAAAATGAAACTGCTTGAGGAAGCGGCTGTCCGATTTCTGGCAAACGCTGCGGCGCCGTTCAAAGCGGAGTTCTGGGAATTTTGCAACACGACCCCCTGGCTTCATAACTATGCCCTGTTTATGGCGTTGAAGCAGAAATACAAAGGTAAATCCTGGGATAAATGGCCTGCGGGTGCGGCCCTTCTGACGGGGGAGAAGTATGAAAAATTTTCTGTTGAACTCGGCCCGGAAATAGGCATTCAAAAATATATTCAGTGGCAGTTTTTCAGACAATGGCGACAGTTACGGACATACGCCTCCGCCAGAGGAATTGCCGTTATCGGAGATATCCCTATTTTTGTCGGGTACGATTCAGCTGATGTCTGGAGTCATCGTGAACTGTTCCTGCTTGACTCAAAGGGCAAGCCGACGGTTGTAGCCGGTGTCCCTCCCGATTATTTCAGCGCGACCGGGCAGTTATGGGGTAATCCCCTGTATGATTGGAATGAAATGGGGCGTCAGAAGTATACCTGGTGGATCGAGCGCTTTCGTGCAATGTTCGAGCTGTTTGATATCGTGCGTGTTGATCATTTCCGGGGATTTGAGGCCGCATGGCATGTGCCGTTCAAAGAAAAAACAGCGATAAGGGGTACCTGGGTGGCCGCTCCCGGAGCGGTACTCTTTGACGTACTCTCTACTGTCCTCGGCAGGCTGCCGGTTATTGCCGAAGATCTTGGTGTTATTACGGCGGAAGTCGTGGCGCTCCGCGATCGGTATAATTTCCCCGGCATGAAAATAGTGCAGTTTGCCTTTGATTCCGGCGCGTCAAACGGTTACCTGCCGCATAATTATCACCATAATTGTGTGGCCTACACAGGAACTCATGATAATGATACGACCGCAGGCTGGTATCATTCGTTATCAAAGAGTCAGCGTGCCCGGGTTGATTTTTATGTCGGAAATCATGGTAAAGAGTCGCTTGAATCTCTTCTTCGTGCCGTTTTTATGTCCGTTGCCACTACGACCATTGTGCCTCTGCAGGATCTCCTCGGGCTGGGTTCCGGGTCACGCATGAATATTCCCGGGACGGCATTCGGAAACTGGGGGTGGCGCTTTGACTGGAGCATGATTCAAGACGACACTGTCCGGCTCGTCCGGGATCAGCTGGAATGTTACGGCAGATGTGCTCCACGGCATCAGTAATTCAAGACACCGGCCCGTAAATGGCTTTTCAGTAAATTTCTTGACAATTTAATCATATTATATATACTGACTTGCTTTAAATTAAAGTCTCTCTGCTCTGCGGTGGCACCTGTGAAACTGATTGTAGATCACATCAAAGATACGCCGCAGCTGCTTCATATCGATGAAGCGGTTGCAGTGTTTCCTCTTCTTGCAGCAATACAGAATGTTGACGGCTGCAGCATTACGGGAAATATACAGGGCGACATAACTGTTGTCCGTGAATTTAAAAACATCCGGGTTACGGGGAGAATTACGGCCCCTCTGGCCCTTTGCTGCTCGCGATGTCTTGCGGACTATACCTCGTTTGTTGATACCAACTTTACTCTGTTTTTTCGAAAAGAAACGGCCGTTGCAGCCGTGTCTGAAGATGAGTTTGAGTTGGGCGAGATGGATTTGATGTCATCTACGTACGCCGGAGAAGACATTGATCTGACGCATGAAATAGAGGAGCAGGTTGCGATGGAGATTCCGTCAAAACCGCTCTGCAGCGAGGCCTGCAAGGGATTGTGTCATACGTGTGGTATAGATTTAAACACGTCACACTGTTCATGCAGCAAAGAACCGGTACGACTGGCATTCAATGCGCTTAAGGATTTTAAAATATCCGTACCATAGAGCGGTGACACGTGAGCGTGTATCACTGGAAAAAGGAGAAACACCATGGCTGTACCCAAGAAAAAAACATCCAAATCCCGCAAAAATATGAGAAGGGCGCATGATTTTTTAACGACCCCTTCACTCTCCATCTGCCCTCAGTGCAAAGCGGCAAAACTGCCGCATCGTGCCTGTCTTGCCTGTGGTACCTACAAGGGTAAAGAGGTTATTGACGTATCTTCCGCACACGCCTAGAGATTTAATTCTGTGCCACGTGCTGAACAGATGAGAGTTGCCGTTGACGCAATGGGTGGCGACAATGCACCGGTTGTCGAAGTTACCGGTGCCGTTGAAGCGTGCCGGGAATTTGGTCTGTCGGTCACTCTGGTCGGTGATAAGGACCGCCTGGAGACTGAACTGGCCAAGCATTCAGTCAACGGTCTTGACATCGATATATTTCATGCCAGCGAAGTTGTCGGTATGCATGATTCCGCTTCTGATGCGGTCCGGAAAAAACGTGATTCCTCCGTGCGCCGTGCCTTTGAACTCGTTAAGGAGGGTAAGGCATGTGCTGCCGTCAGTGCCGGAAATTCCGGGGCAACAATGGCCTCCGGAATGTTTGTGCTGAAACGGATTGCCGGCATCGAACGCCCTGCCATAGCTCAGCTGTTTCCAACCCTGAAAGGGCAGACACTGGTCCTTGACATTGGTGGTAATGTCGATTGCAAACCGCTTCATCTTGTTCAATTCGCCATCATGGGTGAGGTGTATGCGCGTTATGCCATGGGGATAGCGTCACCGAGGGTCGGCCTGCTTTCCAACGGTGAGGAAGATTCAAAGGGCAATGAGTTGACCCGGGAGACGAATGCGTTCCTGCGTAAAACGTCGCTTAATTACTGCGGGTATATCGAAGGGCGTGATATTTTCGCCGGTGCGGTTGATGTTGTTGTCTGTGACGGCTTCGTCGGAAATATAGTGCTCAAGCTTTCCGAAGGGCTGGCTGATGCTGCCGGTAAGATGCTGAAAAGAGAGATTGTCAAGAGCTGGGTTTCCAAAATCGGTTACCTGTTTGTGCGCGGGGCTTTCGATCGTTTTAAAAAAATCGTCGATTATGCCGAGTATGGAGGTGCGCCTCTACTCGGGATTAACGGTGTCGGCATGATTTGTCATGGCGGTTCCAATGTCAAAGCGATCAAAAATGCCATCAAATTCGCCCATGAATACGCGAAAAACGGCGTATCGGAACACGTTTCCGAAAAACTGTCCGAGAACTGTTCGGTCTTGATGCGTAATGAGAAGCAGTCTCCCGCAGTTGCCGTAACGGAGATAGAGTCGTGAACGTGAGAATAACCGGAACCGGCTCGGCATTGCCTGCAAAAATACTCACGAATGCCGAGCTTGAACGGTCGCTTGATACCAGTGATGAATGGATAACGTCGAGAACAGGTATCAAGGAGAGGCGCATTGCGGTTGCCGGTGAATATACGTCAACTTTTGCCGCTGAAGCTGCCCGTCGTGCCATGGCAATGGCAGGTGCCCTTCCTGAAGAGATAGATTTTATTATAATCGGTACCGTTACTCCCGATTTCCCATTTCCCTCAACTGCATGTCTTGTCCAGGATCTTCTTGGTGCTACGAACGCCACCGCTTTTGATCTTTCTGCGGCGTGTTCCGGTTTTCTGTATGGTTTATCAATCGCTGAAAAATTTCTTCGTAGCGGCGCCGCACGCAAGATACTTGTCATTGGAGCAGAAGTCCTGTCGCGTATCGTCGACTGGCAGGACCGCAATACCTGCGTTCTCTTTGGTGATGGAGCCGGAGCGGTTGTCCTGGAAGCATCTGAGGGGAGCCATGCCCTTCTCTCCACCCACACGTTCAGTAACGGTTCCTTCTGGAATCTTCTGTACCAACCGGGGTGCGGCAGTCGCAATACGGCTGCCGACAGCAGTACGATTGATGAACGGCTTTTCTATCTGAGAATGGAAGGGAATGAAGTATTCAAGCATGCGGTCAGAGCTATGGAAGAGGCTGCTGTAAAAGCGCTTGATTCGAATGGCCTCACGCCGGCCGATATTTCACTTATGATCCCTCACCAGGCGAATCGCCGTATTATTGATGCAACTGCGAAGCGTCTCGGGCTCGGTCCCGAGAGATTGTTCATAAATCTTCATCGCTATGGCAATACCTCGTCAGCATCAATTCCGGTTGCACTCGATGAAGCGAACCGTCAGGGAATTATCAAACCTGACAGCAAGCTGCTGCTGGTTGCATTCGGTGGGGGGTTCACGTATGCATCTGCTCTGGTCAACTGGTAGGCACTTTTATTTCTAATGTAAGATGAGGTTCAGTGTATGTCTAAAACCGCATTCATTTTTCCCGGCCAGGGCTCCCAATATTCCGGTATGGGAAAGGAGCTGGCTGAAACGTTCGCCGTTGCGCGGCACCTGTTTGAGGAGGCTGATGATGCCCTTGGCTTCAAGTTGTCCGCACTCTGCTTTTCAGGAAGTGATGACGATCTCAAGCTGACCGCAAACACACAGCCGGCAATTCTGACCGCCAGTATTGCCGTCTTGACGGTCGCCCGGCAGGAGACCGGACTAAAGGCTGATTATCTGGCAGGCCATTCGCTTGGTGAATATTCCGCCCTCGTCTGCTCCGGAGCTCTTTCATTTGCCGATGCGGTAAAAACCGTACGTGCCCGCGGCACATTCATGCAGGAGGCCGTTCCTGTCGGTACCGGCACGATGGCTGCCATACTTGGTGTTGAGCGGGATGTCCTGGAGGAGATCTGCCGCGAAGCGGCTGAAGGTGATGTTGTCTCACCGGCTAACTATAACTCTCCCGGTCAGATCGTCATTGCCGGCTCGGTGGCTGCCGTTGCCCGTGCGATAGAAATTGCCAAGAGCCGCGGTTTTAGAAAGGCCATGCTGCTGCCGGTCAGCGCCCCCTTTCATTGTGCATTGATGAAGCCGGCTGCTGAAAAACTTGCCGCAGTGCTTGATGCTATCTCCTATGGTGATATGAACCACCCGGTTGTCAGCAATGTTGAGGCAACAGCCAACGGCGACAGGAGTCGAGTCCGAGACCTGCTTGTTTCTCAGGTGTGCGCTCCGGTATTATGGGAACAATCAGTGGTTACCATGACCAATTTGGGAGTATCAAAATTCGTTGAATTAGGCCCCGGAAAGGTTCTGTCCGGCTTAGTCAAGCGTATTGCCAAAGAGGTTGAAATCGGCTCTATTGAAGACTGCGCCGGAATAAAGGCCGCCACAACCTGATTTTGTTGATTTTTTAAGAAGGGGGAGACCAGGTATGCTTGACATTAATGACATCATGAAAATCCTTCCTCACCGCCCGCCCTTTTTACTGGTAGACCGTGTGACGGAGTTGGAGCAGGGCAAGCGGATTGTCGCTATCAAGAACGTCACCATGAATGAGCCGTTCTTTCCCGGCCATTTTCCCGGCCATCCGGTTATGCCGGGAGTTCTCATCATTGAGGCGCTGGCGCAGGCTGCCTGCATACTTGCCATCATGTCGTCTGACGAGAGTGTGCGCTCCAAAGTGACCTATTTTGCCAGCATTGACAATGCCCGTTTCAGGAAACCGGTCATACCGGGCGATCAGCTGAGCCTGGAAATTGAGGCAACCGGTTGTAAACGCGGCATCTGGATTTTCAGTGCCAAGGCGCTTGTTGACGGTAAACTGGTTACTGAAGCGGAGCTAAAAGCTGCTTTTGCTGATAAGAATAATTAATACCAATTCAAAATCAAGAGTGATATCAAGGCGGCGAGGAATGAGGCGACGAAGGCATACAACCAGTATGTTGAGGAGCCGAAGACGAGCCAACGATGATAGCGCCTTGATTTAGAATTGGAATAACCTATCGAAATCAAGAGAGGATTTGCCATGCCTAAAGAAAAAGTTGCCGTCATTACCGGAGCGTCGCGCGGAATCGGCAGGAGCATAGCGCTGGCCCTTGCGGCCCAAGGTGCCACCATTGTGGCTGTTGATATGGATCAGGTGTCAACTGAAGCGGTTGTTGCCGAGTTGCAGGCGACAGGAGCCAGGGCGCTGGCGGTTGTCGGCAACGTGACGGTTGCGGCTGATGTCGAGCGTATGATTGATGCCGCTACCGAGGCATTCGGGCGTGTTGATATTCTGGTAAACAATGCCGGCATTACCCGTGACGGCCTGCTGATGCGGATGAAAGATGATGATTGGGACGCTGTGCTTAACGTAAACCTGAAAGGAGCCTTCCTCTGTACCCGGGCTGCCTTCAAAGTGATGAGCAAGCAGCGTTACGGCAGGATTGTTAATATTGCTTCTGTTGTCGGCCAGATGGGCAATGCCGGCCAGGCCAACTACTGTGCCAGCAAAGCCGGTCTGATCGGTCTGACCAAGTCAAATGCCCGCGAGATGGCCAAACGAAGCATCACGGTGAATGCCGTTGCCCCCGGCTTTATTGCAACTGCGATGACCGATGCGCTTTCCGATAAGGTCCGTGCCGAATTGACCGCCCAGATACCTCTGGAGCGTCTTGGCAGTGCTGACGATATCGCCAACGCAGTTGTTTTTCTTGCCTCTGAAGCTGCCGGATACATTACCGGCCACGTCCTTTCGGTAAACGGCGGCATGTATATGTAGTCCCGGCACTCCCTGAAATGGAAATATCGGTTGACATTTAAAGATTTCATGCTTAATTAAGCACACAGCATTATATACAGAACCTGCAAAGGTTTAAAATCACATGGAGGTGGAAGATGTCTGATATTGCAAAGCGGGTGAAAGAAATTGTCGCAGAACAGCTTGGAGTCGAAGAATCACAGGTTTTAACTGAGTCTTCTTTTATGGATGATCTCGGTGCCGATTCTCTTGACACAGTTGAGTTGGTTATGGCTCTTGAAGAAGAGTTCGATATTGAAATTCCTGACGAAGACGCGGAAAAAATTCAGACGGTGAACGACGCTATCGAGTACATCACCGAGCATATCTGATATCACGACACCGTCGTATCGGGAGAGGGGCTCAACCCCCTCTCTTTTTATTGTGACAGAGCAGAAGATCCTGTTTTATGGAGCTAACTATCATGAGAAGAGTTGTGGTTACCGGCGTCGGGGCTGTTTCTCCGCTCGGCTGCGGGAATAATAAAAACTGGGATGCACTCACTGCAGGAAAGTCCGGTATCGGCTTGATTACCCGTTTTGATACGAGCGATATGCCGGTCAAAATTGCCGGTGAGATTCCTGACTTTAATGCGGAAGAGTTTATTGATAAAAAAGAGATAAAAAAGATGGATCTTTTTATTCAGTATGCTCTCGCCGCTGCTCATTACGCCATGGAAGACTCCGGTCTTATAATCAATGAAGAAAATGCCGAGCGGGTCGGCGTTCTCGTTGGTGCCGGCCTCGGCGGTTTGCCGACCATTGAAAAGTATCATACGATTCTCAGCGAAAGCGGCCCCAAGAAGATATCACCGTTTTTCATCCCGATGCTGATTATCAACCTTGCCCCCGGCCACATTTCCATTAAATACGGGGCAAAGGGGCCGAATATTTCGTCTGTTTCGGCGTGTGCAACCAGTACCCACTCAATTGGCGATGCCTATCACATTATTAAACGGGGCGATGCCGATGCCATGATTGCCGGCGGAACTGAATCGGTCATCACACCGCTCGGAATTGGCGGTTTCGCAGCAATGAAAGCGTTGTCGGATAGAAATGATGATCCTGCCGGAGCATCACGGCCGTTCGATAAAAACCGTGATGGTTTTGTCATGGGTGAAGGTGCGGGAATTATCGTTCTTGAAGAGTACGAATCAGCGAAAGCTCGCGGCGCAAAGATCTATGCCGAGGTTGTCGGCTATGGGTTGACCGGAGATGCACATCACCTGACCGCACCGGCTCCGGGCGGAGAAGGGGGCGCACGCAGTATGAAGATGGCACTGAAAAATGCCGGCGTCACTCCTGAACAGGTCGCTTATGTCAATGCGCATGGCACATCGACACCGCTTGGTGACATGTACGAAACAATGGCGATCAAGAGTATCTTTGGTGAGCACGCCAAAAAAATGCTGGTCTCCTCGACAAAGTCGATGACCGGTCATCTTCTCGGAGCCGCAGGCGGTATAGAAGCGGTGTATACCCTGATGGCGATGGACAGAAGTGTCGTTCCTCCGACAATCAATTACACTGACCCTGATCCTGAGTGCGATCTCGATTATGTCGCCAACACGGCGCGTGATGCTAAAATTGACTATGCGATGAGTAACAACTTCGGTTTCGGCGGTACAAATGCAACCCTTTTATTCAAGAAGCTGTAGCGAGGCATGTCAATGATTGTTATCGGCAGTGATCATGGAGGCCTGGCCCTTAAAACCGCCCTGAGCAGTTATCTGAAGCGGCGCGGGATTGAAGTGACAGATGCCGGCACTGATGACGACTCTTCCGTCGATTATCCCGATTTTGGTCAGAAAGTTGCTGAAGCTGTTATAGCTGGGGCTGCGGAGCTGGGCGTACTCATCTGCGGAACAGGAATCGGTATGTCGATCGCCGCCAACAAGATTCCCGGCATTCGGGCGGCACTGGTGACCGATGTGTTTATGGCCCGGATGGCGAAAGAACATAATAATGCCAATGTGCTTGTACTCGGCGGTCGTGTCCTCGATGAACAGGTAGCCTGCGATCTTGTCGGTGCATGGCTTGACGGCACCTTTGAAGGGGGGCGCCATCAAAAGCGTCTTGACAAGATTACTGCTCTGGAAAAAAAATATTCATGACGGTGGGATAATTTTGTATGCAGGCATAAATTTATCAGCGGGACCTGCTGCGGCATGCGTCCCGTTTGCTGTTTATACGCTGCCATTTCAATACGTGATTTTTACAAGGAGAACCAATGTCCATTCTTTCCTCATTTGATCCCCAGGTGGCAGATGCAATTCACCGTGAAGCAGAACGTCAGGAATATAATCTTGAGCTGATTGCGTCTGAAAATTTTGTGTCTGAAGCGGTTCTTGAGGCTCAGGGCTCGATCATGACCAACAAATACGCGGAAGGATACCCCGGAAAACGCTATTATGGCGGTTGTGAGCATGTTGATGTCGTTGAACAGCTTGCCATTGACCGGGCCAAAGAACTCTTCGGCGCCGAGCATGCCAATGTGCAGCCGCACGCGGGGTCCCAGGCAAATATGGCGGTCTATTTTGCTGCATGCAAACCGGGAGACACAATTCTCGGAATGAATCTTGCCCATGGCGGCCATCTTACCCACGGCAGTCCGGTCAATTTTTCCGGCAAACTGTTCACGGTGGTTCCCTACGGTGTCTCACCGGATACAGAAACGATAGATTATGGAGAGGTTGAACGGCTCGCCGTTACCCATAAACCGACGCTGATTGTCGTCGGCGCCAGCGCCTATCCGCGCATTATTGACTTTCCTGCGTTCCGGACAATTGCTGATAACGTCGGGGCGAAGGTCATGGTCGATATGGCTCATATCGCCGGTCTGGTCGCTGCCGGAGTTCATCCGAGCCCGGTGCCGTATGCCGAGTTTGTGACGACAACAACCCATAAAACATTGCGTGGCCCTCGTGGCGGCATGATCCTCTGCCGTGAAGAATTTGCCAAAACCATCAATTCGCAGATTTTTCCCGGCATTCAGGGTGGCCCACTCATGCATGTTATTGCCGCAAAGGCCGTGGCCTTTAAAGAGGCGCTCCAGCCTGAGTTCACTGCGTATCAGCAGCAGATTGTCAAAAATGCCAAAGCTCTCGCAGAAGCGCTCGTAAAACGCGGCTTCAAGTTGACCAGCGGCGGCACTGATAATCACCTGATGCTGATCAACTTCTCCGGGACGGAGATAACCGGCAAGGCGGCAGAGGAAGCTCTGGACAAGGCGGGTATCACCGTCAACAAAAATACCGTGCCGTTTGAAACCCGTTCTCCGTTTGTAACGTCCGGTATCAGAGTCGGAACCCCGGCCTGTACGACCCACGGCCTGAAAGAGTCCGAAATGGATCAGGTTGCCGGCTTTATTGCCGAGGCGGTGGCAAGCATCGGTGATGACCAGAAGCTGGCTGCTGTAAAAGTACAGGTAAACAGTATGATGAAGAAATTTCCACTGTACGCCAACATGCTTGCATAATAAATACAAATCAAGTAGTTATGAGACCCGTTGGATATATTCTGGCGGGTTTTTTATTTTTGATCGCGAGGAAACGTGCATGACGGAAACCGGTTCCATAACACCAGAACAATTGCGCCTCTGGGACAAACGCCACGTCTGGCATCCGTTTACCCAGATGCTGGAGTGGCAGCAGGACGAGCAGATTATAATCGTGAAAGGGGAGGGGTGCTGGCTGATTGACAGTGAAGGAAAGCGCTACCTTGATGGTGTCGCCTCCATGTGGACCAATGTGCATGGCCACTGCCGACGCGAGTTGAACGATGCTCTGAAAGAGCAGGTTGACCGCCTTGAGCACTCCACCCTGCTGGGGCTCGGCAGTGAACAGAGTATCATTCTCGCAGCACGCCTGGCTGAAATAACCCCTCCCGGACTTGATCGATTTTTTTATTCGGATAACGGCTCAACCGCTATGGAAGTAGCGGTCAAGATGGCCTATCAGTATCAGGTTCATTCGGGACGCCCAGAGCGGAGCCGCTTCATAACCTTCAGACATGCCTATCATGGCGATACACTCGGTGCGGTGAGTGTCGGCGGGATCGCTATATATCACTCGACCTTCAAGCCGCTCATGTTTGAGACTATTCTTGCCCCATCACCTTACTGTTATCGTTGCGAACTCGGTTGCCGTAAAGAAACCTGTGCAATGGAGTGTATTGATGCTCTTGAGAAATTAATGGTGCAGCATGCGGGTTCGGTCGCAGGGCTTGTGATCGAGCCACTGGTGCAGGGCGCCGGCGGCATGATCGTGCAGCCGGAGGGTTTTTTGACGCGGGTGAGAGAACTGTGCGACCGTTATGACATTCTGATGATCACTGATGAAGTCGCGACCGGATTCGGCAGGACCGGGGCGATGTTTGCCTGCCAGCACGAAAATGTGATTCCTGATATCATGGCAATTTCCAAGGGGATCGCCGCCGGATATCTTCCCCTGGCGGCGACGGTGACCGGCGAAAAAGTGTATTCGGCGTTTCTCGGCAGATATTCGGAGTTGAAAACGTTTTTTCATGGCCACACCTTTACCGGAAATCCACTTGCCTGTGCTGTTGCCCTGAAAAGCCTGCAGCTTTTTGAGCAGGATAATCTGCTGGCAGAGCTTCAGCCCAAAATAGCCCTGCTGAAGTTGCGGCTGGCCGATTTTTCCGCTCTGCCGCATGTGGGCGATGTCCGCCAGTGCGGTATGGCCGCGGGTATAGAACTTGTTGCCGACAAAGATACCGGAACAGCATATCCATGGGAGGAGAAAGTCGGGATCAGAGTGTGTCTGGAAGCCCGCAAACGGGGGATTTTCTCACGTCCATTGGGAAATACCATTGTCATTTTTCCACCACTGGTTATTTCAACCGGTGAGCTTGATCTGCTTTTATCTGTTCTACAGGAATCAATACAAGTTGTAACAGAACAGTCGTTCGAGGCTTTCCAATGAATGATGGCATAAAAATACTTGTTGTCGATGACGATGAATCAGGTCGCGAAGCTTTGACCATGCTGCTGAGGACGGTCGGGTATGAAGTCACTTCTGCGGCAACCGGTGAAAGTGCGCTGGATCTTATTGACCGTCTTCAGTATCAGGTCATTGTTTCCGATCTTTTTCTGCCTGATAAAAGTGGTCTTGACATACTGCAGCATGTGCAGAAAGTTTCTCCCTCTACCGAGCTCATCGTCGTAACCGGTCATGCTTCGGCTCAAACTGCGGTCCGCGCCATGAAAGAAGGGGCCTTTGACTATATTACCAAGCCGATTGATTTTGATGAGCTGAAAATTGTTGTGGCAAAAGCTCTGGAGAAACAGCGGCTGCTGTCGGAAAACATATTTCTGCGGAGCCAGTTAAAAGGGCGCTTTGAATTCAGCAATATTATCGGCACTTCTCCGGCAATGAATCTCGTCTTCGAGCGTATGAACCGCATTGCAAAAACCGATTCAGCTGTGCTTGTCAGCGGTGAGTCAGGCACCGGTAAAGAACTCGTTGCCCGGGCGCTTCATTATAACGGCACGCGCAGAGAGAAGCCGTTTATTGCGGTAAACTGCAGTGCAATTCCGGAGACATTACTTGAGAGCGAACTTTTTGGCCACGTCAGGGGAGCATTTACCGGAGCGATTTCAGATAAACCGGGGAAGTTCGAAGCGGCCAATCATGGTACCATTTTCCTTGATGAAATAGGGACGCTGCCACTGCATCTTCAAGCGAAACTATTGCGGGTGCTGCAGGAACATGAAGTGGAACGGGTCGGCTCAAACAAGACGATCAAGCTTCATGTCAGGGTAATTTCCGCAACAAACTCGAACCTCGAAGAGATGGTGACCCGGGGAGAGTTTCGAGAGGATCTCTTCTATCGTCTGAATGTCATTCCCCTTCTCCTTCCCCCGCTGCGCGAGCGGCAACAGGATATCATGCCGCTGATATCTTTTTTTCTGGAAAAACAGTGCCGTAGCATGGGGCGCACGCCATGCAGTATCAATAAACAGGCGCTTGAGGCACTGGAACAGTATGCCTGGCCCGGAAACGTGCGTGAACTGGAAAATATGATTGAGAGAATGATCGTACTGACAGATGCCACGTTGTTAACGCTCGCAGATGTACCTGACAAGATCGTTAGTGCACAAAGTTCTGAAGAAGCTCAGTGCTTTACATTGCCGAGCGTGGGGATAGACCTGGTTGAAACGGTCTCCCGCATTGAGCGGTCATATATTGTGCAGGCAATGGCAACAGCAGGGGGAGTTAAAGCTCAGGCGGCGAAACTTCTGAGAATTAACCGTACGACGCTGGTGGAAAAAATGAAACGGCTGAAAATGGAGTAGAAACAACGGTCGTTGTCAGCAGACTCACCGGTTTCAGATACATATCGTAATAATACGTCACATTCAGTCTTTACACCTCATGTAAATCTAGCTAGTATAAACCATAATAATAATTTCAGCAGGGGGGCGAACCTATGCAGACGGTGAGTATGTTTCAGGCCAAAACAACATTGTCAAAGCTGGTAGAAGCGGTTGAATGCGGTCGTGAAAAGGAAATCGTGATTTCCCGCCATGGTATGTCCGTAGCCAAGCTTGTCAGTGTTGTTCGTCAACCGGTGCAGCAGAGAATAGGCATTGCCAAAGGGCGCTTTACCGTGCCGGATAGTATTGATGACTCCAACGAGCTGATTGCCAGGATGTTTGCAGGTGAACCGGAATGAGGCTGCTGCTTGATACCCATATCGCATTGTGGGCGATCACCGACAGCCCTGCTCTGCCGGCAGAGGCGCGCCGACTCATCCTTGCGCCACACAACGAAATCTACGTCAGTGCCGCCTCAATCTGGGAAATCTCCATCAAGCACGGCCTGGGACGGGGCGATATACCGGTTTCCGGCGGCGAAGCGGCCGATTATTTTATCCAGGCCGGTTATATGACGCTGGATATCAGCACGCATCATGCGGTGTGTGTGGAAAGCCTGCCGCCGCACCACGCCGATCCGTTCGATCGTATGCTGGTGGCGCAGGCCCTGTCTGAACCGATGCGTCTGCTGACACATGACAAGATTGTTTCTTTGTATAGTGATACCGTTATTCTGGTCTGATATTCTGGTCTTAATGAGATGTAGATACTATCTCACAATAAGGCGATAGGTTGTGTCGTGTTAGATGTGGGTGTGAAGGTCGAAACACAAAAAAGGTGCCTCTTTGCAGGGGCACCTTTTTTAAATAATGGCGGGGTTGACGGGGCTCGAACCCGCGACTTCCAGCGTGACAGGCTGGCACTCTAACCAACTGAGCTACAACCCCGTAGCAAGCAGCACTGTTTAGCCGCGTACTAATGCCATATTATGCAGTCGTTTGTCAAGCATCTTGTGCGCAAAATACTAATCGATTATGCGCATTCAGAATATCCGCAGACATGGCAGACGGAACAGCCGCCTTCATGCTCGACGATACCGCCGCACTCCGGGCAGGCGCCGCGCTCGTGCCGGGTTGCTTCGTGGTTGCCGTCATAACCGTTATCAATAAGATGGTTCTGGATCGCTTTCGCTACCGCGTCAGCACAGGAGAGCACACGGTTATCGCCAAAGCCTGATGGACAGTGGCAGGAAATGCCCTGAAGCTGCTTCACCACCTGGCGCGCCTGGACGCCGCTCCGCCAGGCGAGTGATACCATCCTGCCGATTGCTTCACTCTGTGATGCCGCACAGCCGCCGGCCTTGCCCATCGTGGTGAACAGCTCGAACAGCCCGTTTTTATCCTCGTTGATAGTTATATACAGCGGCCCGCAGCCGGTCTGCATCTGGTGGGTACACCCTTTCAGTGCTTTCGGCCGGTCCCGTTTGACCGCTTTCTTGTCATCTTCAACCGGAGTGGCGGCGACAGATGCAATCTGCTCCTCTTTTTTACCGGTCGACAGAACCTGCTCGTCTCTGGAACCGTCACGATAAATGGTGACCCCTTTACAGCCGCTTTCATACGCGAGCATGTATACTTTTTCAACATCTTCAATGGTGGCGGAATTTGAGAAATTTACCGTCTTGGAAACGGCATTGTCGGTGTAGAGCTGAAAGGCTGACTGCATCTGAATATGATATTCAGGAGAAATTTCGTGTGAAGTTACAAACACGTTGCGGATATCAACCGGTACTTCGGCGATGTCGGCAACGGTGCCATGTTCGGCGATCTTCTGCATGAGGGCTTCGGAGTAGAAATTACGCTCTTTGGCAATTTTCTCGAAAATAGGATTGACCTCAACGAGAACATTCTTGTCCATGACGGTGCGGATGTAGGACACGGCAAAAAGCGGTTCAACACCGGAAGATGCGTTCGCGATGATTGAGATGGTGCCGGTCGGAGCAATTGTTGTGACGGTGGCGTTTCTTTGCGGCGGAGCCCCCTTTTTGTCAAAGATCGAGCCCTTGAAGTTAGGGAAAGAACCACGTTTTTTACCGAGTTCCTGAGAGGCCAGATGCCCTTCATCATTAATAAACTTCATAACCTTTTTACCGAGTTTCACCGCTTCGTCCGAGCAGTACGGAATGCCGAGCAGAATGAGCATGTCTGCCCAGCCCATGACTCCGAGGCCGATTTTCCGGTTGGCGTGGGTCATGTCATGGATCTGCTGTAACGGATAATTGTTGGCTTCAATGACGTTATCAAGAAAGTGGACGGCGTTATGAATGGTCTCACGCAGTTTTTTCCAGTCAACGGCACCGTCGTTGACAAATATACCAAGGTTGATCGAACCGAGATTGCACGATTCGTACGGCAGTAACGGCTGTTCACCACAAGGGTTGGTCGATTCAATCTCACCAACGAGGGGGGTCGGATTATCCCGATTGAGCCGGTCTAAAAAGATAATGCCCGGTTCACCGTTCTCCCATGCCTGCTTGACGATGCGCTGGAATACTTTACGGGCATTATGGCTGCCGCAGATCTTCTTGTCGCGGGGATTGATAAGATTGTATTCCTCATCCCTCTCAACGGCCTGCATGAACTTTTCCGTAAGCCCGACTGAAATATTGAAATTGTTAAGCTGCTTCTGGTCGGCCTTACACATGATAAAATCCATCACGTTGGGGTGATCAACCCGTAAGATAGCCATATTGGCGCCACGTCTGGTGCCCCCCTGTTTGATAGTTTCCGTGGCAACATCGAAAACGCGCATAAAAGAGAGCGGACCGCTGGAGATGCCGGTGGTGGTGCTGACAACGTCGTTGGCCGGCCGCAAACGTGAAAAGGAGAAGCCGGTGCCGCCGCCGGATTTGTGGATCAGAGCGGTAAATTTGACGGCGTCGAAAATTTCCTCCATGGAGTCGCCGACCGGCAGGACAAAGCAGGCGGAGAGCTGGCCGAGAGGGCGACCGGCATTCATGAGGGTAGGGGAATTCGGGAGGAATTCAAAGTTGGTCATCATGCGATAAAATGTGTCTGACGCCGCTGTGACATCAGCTTTTTTATCAAAGGTTTTATCGGCGGCAGCAATGGTATCAGCGACGCGGCGAAACATATCGGCCGGGGTTTCAAGAACTTTTCCGGATTCATCACGGCGCAGATAGCGTTTTTCCAGCACGGTAGTCGCATTTTTAGTCAGGGCAGGGATTGTGGTGACGACGGTACTTTTTTTCATGTTGAAACTCCTTGTTTTGATGGAAAATATATATTTTTCAATATAGTATATTGCGGGGGGATAATTCGATAAACCACAAAATATTGTATGAGGTGGAGGAATTAACCACAACATGTATGTGGTGTCAACAATTATATTTCATAAATATATAACTTCCTGAAAGGACTGGAAAAGCAAAATGCTGGAGGGTATTTTTAATAAATGATGTACAATAAATTGCGGGTTTTTTTGTAATTCGCCAGATACATAGGAGCCATCTTGCGATATGGAGAGGATCGTCGAGTTTTTCAACTGTTCGCGGTTTTTGACCGCCAACAGATATTCCTGTTGTGTGGCAACCAGATCAGGCGAGTACACCTCCGCGACCGGGTTATCTTTGGAAACTAACGCGTCAACTCGGCCTGCTGCATTTGCTCTGCCGTCTGGGGGCCACCACCATCAGCGGCACCCTCAATCTTCTTGATTAATTCCATGCCGCAGATCGGGCAGGCGCCCGGCTTGTCCTTGATGATAAAGGGGTGCATGGAACAGGTCCAGAGCTGAACCTTCTGTTCCCGTTTGGAGTGTCCGCCGCCGTCATTCTTGAACCAGCCGTTTTTGTAGAGCATTCCACATGCGACAGAAACGCAACGATCAGAATAGCCGCAGAGATTACGATTTTTTGTTCAGTGTCATGGCAGACCTCTTTTTGTCATCTATTATTGCTTGATATTCATGTCTATGAGTGGCATGATTTAACACCATAATAAATGAGGTGATTTGTATGAACAGGACAACTCTTACGCTTCCTTTTGATATTGTCAGCGAACTTATGGCGCTGGTGAATGCTCGCAGCAAGACGGAAGCTGTGGTTACTGCTATTCGAGACGAAATCAAAAAGCGAAAACTTGAGCAGATCAAAAGTATGGCGGGTAAAATTGATTTTATTGTCGAAGCCGATGAACTGCGACGGGGAGATCATCGACTTGGCTAACGTGTTGTTGGACACATCCGTGTGGATAGAGTTCATGCGCGGCAGGGAACCGGTCTGTTCACAGGTACGAGCAATGCTGGACAACGATACGGTTGTCTGTACCGGGATTATCCTCGCGGAACTTCTGCAGGGTGTCAAATCAAGCAACGAGTCAAAATTCATAAAAAACTTTCCCGACGTTTTTGAGTTCCCGCCGGAAACGACTGCTCGGTGGTTGAGTAGCGGTGAATTGGCCGCTGCGATGCGTGCCAAAGGGGTTACCGTGCCTCTCTCCGATTGTTTTATTGCAATAACTGCAGTCGACACTAAATCTGAACTCATAACTGCAGACCGTCATTTTGAAGAGATCTCACACTTTATACCGTTGATATTTAGACTCATATCCTGAACCTTTTTTTCTATTGCTGACGGCGAATCTTATCAAACTCAATCCCCATAACCGCTTCCAGTCCCCGGTTTGATCCCCCACTTTGCAAAGGGGGGTACGAGGATATTTGCGCCGAACTCGTCCATTTTGCGTTCAATATCGCTGGACATGGAGCGGGTCAGAGTCACCAGGGTGACGATAGTTGCTATGCCAACCATCAGACCGATGGTCAAAAAAACCATAAATAAGTTCAAACTCTGATTCGCGCTCCTGTACTTCATCGCAGGGTAAGAATGGCAGGATATGCAGTTGACCTTATGTACATTGAAATGATACTTTGCAGGCGGAATTCGGCTGTGAAACGATTCGAGGAGAGTCCGGGTGAAACTGTTTTTTGCAATCTGCCTTATTGCCTGTATGCCACTGCTTTCGGCGGCTGCTGATCTGCGCCGTACTGAATATACCGAGGCGGTTATTGCGGAAGATGTGACGTGGCGCGGTTCGATTCTTGTGCGCGGCTTTGTTGTTGTTGCTCCTCAGGCCACGTTGCGGGTAGAGCCGGGGTCAGTCATACGATTTGCGCAAAGCGCATCCGGCCAGCTGCCGAACCTTGTTGTCCTGGGGCGACTCCATGCGGCAGGATCTGTTGAACAGCCGGTCATTTTTACCGCGGACAGTTCATCACCATCGCGTGGCGAGTGGGGCGGCATTGTGCTGCTCTCGACGGAAAAACGGAATCAGCTTGATCAGTGCCGCATCAAATATGCCCAGAACGGCATTGAAGCCCGTTTTTCCACCATAACCCTGAATGCGGTTTCAATTGAACAGGCTCAGACAGGGGTGTTGTCGTACGATAGTGTTGTGCAGATGAACGGAAGTTCTGTGGTCGATTCCGGCACCGGTATCGAAATCAATACCAGCGAATTCGAAGCCAGGGGAATGACGCTCTCCTCCTGTCTGAGAGGTGCTCTGTTTTATTCCTCCTCGGTCCTTCTCTCAACAGCAAAAATTACCAATAACCTGCAGACCGGGCTTGAAATCAATGACAGCCGGGTTAAAATCACCAGTGGCGATATTTCAGGGAATGAGTTTGGCGCGCGTATCAAAGGGGGCGAAGGCCAGCTGTTCATGACCAGTTTTCAGCGCAATAAGCAGTCTGCCCTGCACCTTCTCGGATCCCGTGTTAAAATCAGCCGGTGCCTGTTTGCTGAAAACAGTCAGGATGCCGTACGCAGCGAAGACGGGAAGGCGCTCCTCATCAATAATGTCTTTAGCGGCAACGGCGGCTTTAATCTGTACAATGCCGGAAGCGACACTGTTACTGCGCGACAGAACTGGTGGGGGACAACTGATCAACGCAAGATCAGTCAAAAGATTTACGATCAGTCCCGGGATAAAAAATCCGGTATTGTCCAATTGTATCCATGGCTGAACGAAAAACCGCAGCTGACACCGTAAGGATTTATTCGTGTACCTCGATAATGCCGCGACATCTTTTCCCAAGCCTGACGTTGTTCATGAAGCAGTCCTCCATGCCATGCGCTCTGTCGGCGCATCACCCGGCCGAGGCGGCTATCGGCAGTCACTGGAAGCGGGGCGCATTCTTTTTCAGGCCCGTGAGGCGGTTGCCGGTCTATTTTCAATTCCTGATTCGTCACGGGTCATCTTTACCCATAATGCTACCGAAGCCCTGAACCTGGCGTTGCAGGGGACGTTGGCTGCCGGTGACCACGTTATCACCACCACCATGGAACACAATTCACTGTTGCGGCCGCTCTATGCGCTGCAAGGAAAAGGCGTTGAATTATCCATCATCCCGGCCGGCCCTGACGGAGTCGTTGCCGCCGGGGCTATTCAGCGTGCCGTGCAGGCAAATACGCGGATGATTGCCGTAAGCCATGTTTCCAACGTCTGCGGCGCCATCCAGCCGGTGCAGCAACTGGCTGAAATCTGTCGTGCGTGCGGTGCCCTGTTTCTCGTGGATGCGGCACAGTCGGCCGGCTGTCTGCCGGTTGATGTGAAAAAATATGCGATCGACCTGCTCGCGGTGCCGGGACACAAAGGATTGCTCGGACCGGGCGGGACCGGTTTGCTCTATGCGGCGCCGCGTGTGTCGCTCAAGCCGGTTACTCACGGAGGCACCGGCACTCATTCGACGGCAGAGGAGCAGCCACTGGTCATGCCGGACGGTTTTGAGGCGGGTACTCACAATCTGCCCGGTGTTGCCGGTCTGCTGGCAGGGATTGAATTTATTTGTGACGTAGGAATTGCAACCATTCACCAGCATGAACATACCCTGCTTGACCAGGCGGAGAAAAAACTGCGTGAGATTCCCGGCGTTACCATCCATGGCCCGGCAGATCCGTCCGAGCGCTGTTCGGTACTCTCCTTTACCGCATCCGGCGTTGATTCGGCGCTGCTGGCGGCAGAGCTTGATCACGGCTTTGATATCGCCGTGCGTGCCGGATTGCATTGTGCCCCCCTTGCCCACCGGACATTGGGAACCCTGCCGGGCGGGACGGTGCGGGTAAGCCCGGGGTGGTTTACCACCGGCAACGATATGGCACTCTTTTCTGACGCGGTTGTGCGTTGCATCAGTAAAATTCGTAACTCTTCAGGATAACTGCCAATTCAGATTCTTCAGCAAATCCGGCGCTCTGCCGGCATCTTGTCTTTCCAAAAAGGGACCCCATGAAAAACTTCATTCTCGATACCAACGTACTGCTCCACGACCCTCAGTCGCTGTTTAAATTTCAGGACAACAACATAATTATCCCGATTACCGTTATTGAAGAGGTTGACCGCTTCAAAAAGGATATGAACGAAACCGGCCGTAACGCCCGGATGGTGTCACGGATTCTTGATTCAATGCGTGAAAAAGGTTCTCTTGCATCGGGCGTTACCATGCCGGGTGGCGGAACATTGCGCATTGAGATGTTTGCTGAAAAATACTTCAAAAACCTGCCGGTTGATCTGCGTGTCGATAATGGTGACAACCGGATTATCGCCGTTGCCCAGGATGTTCGTGATCGCTTTCCCGATGCAGTCACTATTTTTGTGACCAAAGACTCCAATCTGCGCATCAAGTCTGATGTTATCGGCCTGATTGCGGAAGATTATGAGAATGATAAAGTCGATATTCAGGATCTCTATTCCGGAACCCGGACGATCGAGGTGCCGCCCGATGCCGTTGATCGTTTCTACGGTCAGGGATGGCTTGAAACTCCGGCTGAACTCGCGCCCAACGAGTTCATTACCATCGTTGACAGTGCCAACGCCAATCATACGGCAATCTGCCGTAACGATCCGGATAATGCCCGCATTGTCCCGGTTCGGAAAGTGCCGAAGGATGGGATCTGGAGCCTCTTTCCCCGCAACAGGGAGCAGTCGTTTGCCCTTGATGTGCTGATGGATGACAGCATCAAGCTGGTGACGCTTGTCGGCAAGGCCGGGACCGGCAAGACGCTGCTTGCCATTGCTGCCGGGCTCCATAAAACCGCTGAAGAGAATGTCTATAACCGGCTGCTTGTTTCGCGCCCGGTCTTCCCGATGGGCAAAGACCTCGGTTTTCTGCCGGGTGACATTGAAGAAAAACTGACTCCGTGGATGCAGCCGATCTTTGACAACGTCGAGCTGCTGATCTCCGGGCATGAATCGGAAAAACGCCACAGCAAGGGGTACAAGGAGCTGATGGCGATGGGGCTTCTCGATATTGAGCCGCTCACCTATATCCGTGGCCGCTCGATACCGAATCAGTATCTGATTGTTGATGAGGCCCAGAACCTGACTCCGCATGAGATCAAGACAATTGTCACCAGAGTCGGCGAAGGGACCAAGATCGTGCTGACCGGCGACCCGTACCAGATTGACAACCCGTATGTCGATTCATCCAGCAACGGCCTGACCTATCTCGTGGAAAAATTCAAGGGGCAGCGGATCGCCGCCCATGTGACTCTGACCAAGGGGGAACGCTCTGAATTGGCTGAATTGGCAGCGAATTTACTTTAATTTATGATTGTTCTTGCCATTGAAACATCCTGTGATGAAACGGCCGCCGCTGTTGTCCGCGACGGCCGTGAAATTCTTTCCTCTGTAGTCTCTTCCCAGATTGCCATTCATGCCGCGTATGGCGGGGTCGTGCCGGAGATCGCCTCCCGCAGGCACCTTGAAGCGATCGTGCCGGTTGTCAATCAGGCTCTCCATGATGCCGGTGTTGCGATGGCTGCGCTTGAAGGCGTTGCGGTCACCCGCGGTCCCGGATTGTCCGGAGCGCTGCTGGTTGGTTTCTCTGCTGCCAAGGCGATTGCGACCGCCCGAAACATCCCGTTTGTCGGAGTGCATCATATTGAAGGCCATCTATTTGCGCCGCTGCTGGAACAGCCGGTTGCGTTTCCGTTTCTGGCGCTGGTGGTGTCAGGCGGGCATACTCATCTCTATCATGTCGAAGGTTTTGGCCGTTACACGACGCTGGGCAGAACCATTGATGACGCCGCCGGTGAGGCCTATGACAAATGCGCGAAAATCATGGGGATGCCGTATCCGGGCGGGGCACAGATTGACCGGATGGCTCAGAACGGCAATCCCGATGCCATTCGTCTGCCGCGTCCGCTGCTGCGGGACGGCACCTGCAACTTCAGTTTCAGCGGTCTCAAAACAGCGGTGCTTCAGCATATACAGAAACATCCGGTCACAGTCCCGGGGCAGGACGCTGACGATCTCTGCGCCTCCTTTCAGGAAGCGGTCTGTCACGTCCTCGCGGCAAAAACCGAAGCTGCCATCCTGCAGACCGGCGCTGCCCGGCTGGTGGTCGCGGGGGGGGTTGCCTGCAACAGCGGCCTGCGCAGTCGCATGAAAGAGCTCTGCACAAAGACAGGCGTTGAACTGTTCATTCCGCACCCGTCGTTATGCGGCGATAATGCGGCCATGCTCGCGGTTCCGGGTGATTATTATCTTTCCCATGGCCATGTTTCATCCCTGTCTCTGGATGTCACCGCAACCTGGGATATGGACCGTATAAAGGACACTATGTCATGAGTGGTACCCGTCGCCCCCTGAAATCACTGGGACAAAACTTCCTTGTTGACGGCACCGTCATCGATAAAATTATTCAGGCGGCCGATATCAGGCCGGATCAGGCGGTCCTGGAGATCGGCCCGGGGCGCGGCGCGCTGACGAAACATCTTGCCGAACGGGCCGGTCGCCTCGTTCTGATTGAATTCGATCATGCTTTGGCGGCCTGGCATCGGGATCAGTATCTGGGCAACAGTGCTGTTACCGTTATTGACGCGGATGTGTTGAAAGTTGATCTTGCGGCGCTCCTCCCGGAAGTCGCGCAGAAGTGGAATGTTGTCGCCAATCTCCCCTATAATATTTCGACTGAAGTGCTCTTTCGCTTATACGGCGTGCACAGGAGGCTGGCACGCATGACCCTGATGCTGCAGAAAGAGGTCGGCGACCGCCTGGCTGCGCCTCCCGACTGTTCTGCGTACGGCGTGACCACGGTGCTTCTCGGCCTATGGTTTGACATCAGCAGAGTTGTTGTCGTGCACCCCGGCTGTTTTCATCCGAGCCCGAAAGTCGATTCCGTCGTGCTGAACTTTATGCCCCGCTCTGAGGCGCGAGCCGAGGTTGGCGATGAGGACCTGTTCAGGGCGGTCGTGAAAAGTGCCTTTTCCATGCGCCGCAAGACGCTCTATAACTGTCTTAAATCTGCCGAATTCGCCAAAATGATCGATTGTGGTGAACTGCTGGAGGCGTGCGCCATTGACGGCAGGAGGAGGGGGGAAACTCTCTCTCTTGAAGAGTTTGCACTGCTGTCGCGGCGGGTTACGGAATTGTTCAAGGAGTTATAGCCATGAAGTCAAAATGGAATAACAAACAATGTCCACTCTGTTTGGAGGGCACACTGCATGAAGGAAGCCAAATAAAAGCCTTTGAATATCGTGGTCGTAAATATGAATCCGTTATGCATGGAGCATTCTGCGATCATTGCCACGATGGTTTTCCCAATTACGATGAACATGAGGAGCTAGAGTGGAAAACATTCCGCGATAAGGTTGACGCAGAAGAAGTTGCAGAACTCTCTAGAATCAGAAAAAAGTTAAAACTCACCCAAAAAGAGGCAGCTCTGATTACAGGTGGTGGACATAACGCTTTTTCCCGTTATGAGCGAGGAGAGGCGAAGCCCATTCAGGCGGTACTTAATTTATTCAGACTACTTGACCACCATCCGGATCTTTTAAATGAGTTGAGATAAATCGAAAGGAGTAACAGTTTCAAGCCCTTATTGTTTCTTCGCGACTAAACTGTGATGATCAATAGTGATACCGTGCCTGAAGAAAATCGATTCGGTCATCACGCACAAGATAGACGATGCGGTGTTCCTGAGTGAGGCGTCTTGACCAGGCACCGGTTGAAAGGTATTTGAGCGGTTCAGGTTTACCAATGCCAGTAAACGGATCACGCATGATTGCTTCAATCAAATCAAAAGCCCTCAGCGCAACTTTACGGTCAGTCACCACCCAATGGCGCAAGTCTTCACGGAACTCTGGTTGAAATACCGTATCCCGTTGTTTAGCCTTCAAGACCGACCTCGGAACGGAGTAAATTCAGCGAAGATGTCGTTTCGCTCCCTTTTAGTGCACGCTCTAACGCTGAAAAAAGCCTTTCGGCATTTTTGGGAGAACGCATCAAGTGAGCACTTTCCACCAGACTTTGCAGTTCATCAGCTGCAATCAAAGCAACATTGCTTCCTTTGCGGCGGCGTATGAGAACGATCTCTTGATTTTCAATAACCTTGTCACAGAGACCAGCAAAATTAGCTCTCGCGTTTGTATAGGTTGTTTGTAACATATTATTCTCCTCCTTTATATGTACACGAATACTGTACGTGATTATTTGTAATCAATCAACGCACAAAAGTCATTAAAAAAAATAATAAGGAGACCCCACTTGACTGACAACAGCACCAATCCTGAAGGCGAACTGCTCCTTCGCACTTCGCCGATGCCGAGCGATACCAACGCGAATGGCGATATATTCGGCGGCTGGATCATGTCGCAGATGGACATTGCCGGAGGCATGATGGCAATAGAAGTCGGTGGCGGCCGCGTCGTCACCATTGGCGTGGACGCCATGAAATTCATCAAGCCGGTAAAAGTGGGTGACGTGGTCTGCTGCTACGGCACCGTGGCGAGGATAGGAAACACATCCGTCACCATCAGGCTGGAGGTCTGGGTGAAACCGGGCTTCAGGGAGTTGGGGATTGCGAAGGAGACCGCGCCGTTTAAAGTCACCGAAGCATCGTTCACCTACGTGGCGGTGGACCATGAAGGGCGGAAACGACTGTTCCCGAAATCCGGGACATCTGCATGAAGTATTTAAATGATAGGGGTACAGTATATGAGCATTGACAGAGCTCGCGAATATTTAAAAAAATGGCATAAAGACCGTGAAATACAGGAATTCGAGGTCTCCAGCGCGACAGTCGCGCTGGCTGCCAGAGCCTTGAACACTGATGAAGCAAGAATTGCCAAATCGCTTTCCTTCAAAATCGATAATAGAGGCGTGTTGATCGTTGTTGCCGGGGATATGAAAATTGACAACAGGAAGTTTAAGGATGAATTTAACTGCAAGGCGGTCATGCTTTCGCCGGGAGAAGTAGAGGAGCTGATTGGTCACGCAATCGGCGGTGTCTGTCCATTTGGCATAAACGAAGATGTCGACGTATATCTCGATATATCTTTAAAACGGTTTGATACGGTATATCCCGCCTGCGGCAGCCCAAACTCTGCAATTGAATTGAGCTGTGAAGAATTGGAAGAAATAGCACGACCAGGAAAGTGGGTAGATGTCTGTAAAGCCTGAAGCATAACATTAAGGCGACCGATTGGTCGCCTTAATGTTAGTAATCAATCCACTGAAAATATTCGTGTTTTGTTCATAGTTGCCTCACAAATAGATTAAAAACGCTATCGAAACAATACAAACAACCAGAAGAGAAATTAACATTGAACCACCTCATCATTTTTTAGTTACCCTACATACATCCCGGTTTGAAAAGTTCACTTTTTCATATCACGATCATATGATACATACTGAACTACAAGCATTACAAACGTGACGACACCGAGAGATACCATTAAAAGCTGCATTTTCATTACTCCTTTCCCGGTAATGAGCCTTGTACTGAAGAGTCGGCTGAGGTACCGGATTTTTTTACCTGCGATTTTTTCCTGTTAGCTGTTGCCTGCAAAACAGTGTTCAAGCCCCATTGCATGTATAGTATTTTGCATGTTGGCAGACATATTTACGAGTTCAGACTCCGCACCACGGAGCCTGGCGCACTGCATCCACACGTACAGCAACTGAAGACCGCTTATGTCAGCAGTGTGTACACCACCGCAATCGATACGGATTCTGTTACCAGACCCGAAACTGACTTTATCCAATGAATGCGACAACGAATTGATCACATCCTGCTCAATTCCGGATCGAGTCAAATCACCCCGAATATACTTAACGTCACCTTTCGTACAAATCTTCATGGCGGTCTCCATTTTACTGCAAGATTATCCAATTAGAATACATAAACCATGCCATAACGAGATTTTTAAATTTTATTCATAATTTCAGGCTGTTAAGTGATTGCAGGGTGACGTGGATGTCTGGGTCTGAGAGATGGTTTTTTTGCAGCAGCAGGATGGCAGTGTTGCTAACATTGCGGATTTACTTATGTATGTTAAAAAAACCATATTTTTTGCCTGCCAGAATTTTTGCAGGGGTTCAGGCCGGAAAGAGCGAGTAGTTCCAACAGGCGGGTTTCGGTTTTTTAAGAAAATTATGAAATGTGCCTCTGATGCCCGAAGCTGACCGCCGCGCCGCTAACGGTATCACTTGTCTATAGCGACCTCCTGGGAGAGAATGATTTTCTCTCTCAGGAGGCCGCCCCCTGCTAACGTCCCGGCTCAAGTACGTGATCAGGGCGCTGCTAACGTTCTTGGACCGACGGTCAAACTTTTCTTTCGATCTTTCAGCATTTTCCTGGTAGTTAAATTCTTTTTCAAAGAACGCTGCAGAAGTCTGAAGTCCTGAGCATTACCATCACGTGCATTAAACATTTGTGGCACCCGAAAGGCCCAGGAAAAAATAAGAAGAACTGCCATCGAGACGACACCGAGAGAAATCACTAATAGCTGCATTTTACTACCCCCTTTTTTTTCGGTATCGAGCCTTGCTCTGCAGAGTCGGCTGATGTACCGGATATTTTTTACCAGCGTTGTTTTCTGCTAACTGTTGCCCGCGAAACAATGTTCAAGCCCCATTGCATGAATGGTATTTTGCATGGTGGCGGACATATTCACGAGCTCAGACTCCACACCCCGGAGCCTGGCGCACTGCATCCACACGTACAGCAACTGAAGACCGCTCTTGTCAGCTGTGCGCACCCCGCCGCAATCGATACGGAGTCCGTATCCACGCTCCGGACTGACCTTATCCAGAGAATGCGACAACGAATTGATCACGTTCAGTTCAATTCCGGATCGAGTCAAATCACCCCGAATATACTCAACGGCACCTTTCGTATAAATCTTCATGGCGGTCTCCTTTTTATTGTAAGATTATCCAATTAGATTACATAAACCATGCCATAAGCGGAGATTTAAATTTTATAAATAATATCAGATTGTTAAGTGAGTGCAGGGGTGACGTGGCTGGATGGGGCTGGCACTGGAGTTATCGCGGCAGCAGCATTACAGAGGGGTATAACATGATGAATTTAATAGGGTATGTAGAATATGGCAGATATGTTATCTGCCATATTTTTTGCAGGGGGTCAGGCAGGAAAGAGCGAGTATTTCAATCAGGCAGATTTCTGTTTTTTAAGCGAATGTTGAAGGTTTGTCTCTTCAGCCCGAGCATTGTCGCTGCTGTCCCCTGATTTCCTCTGGCTACGGACATGGCAACATCTGTCAGGTAGGCTTCCGCTTCATCCAGCGTCGGAAAATGCCCCCATATTTGCTCCAGCATCTGCAGGCGCGAGTCATTGTCAGGTGTGGCACGAGGTGGCTCCTCTGGCGCCGCCGGGGTTCTTCCGGCAGACATGACCAGACGGAACGGCTCCTGCGACAGCTTGCCCGCTTTGCTGCGTGCGACCGCATCAAAGACGATTCCCTGTAATTCCCTGACATTGCCGGGGAAGTGGTACGCGGCAAGAAGGTCCAACAGTTCCTTCGGGTAGGAGGGGGGGCTGATTGCGAGGCTGGTGGCCGCCTGACGGACAAAGTGCTCAAGCAGCTGCGGCAGGTCTTCCTTGCGCTTTCTGAGAGGCGGAAGATCAACATGATGAACGTTCAGCCGGTAGTAGAGGTCGTTGCGGAACTTTCCCGAAGCAACCAGCTCTTTGAGATTTTTATTGCTGGCGCAGACAATACGCGCTTCAGATTTGCGCGAACTGTCCGAGCCGACCGGATAGAATTCTCTTTCCTGAATAAGCCGCAGCAGTCTGATCTGTGACGATTCACCAAGGTCGCCGATTTCATCGAGCAGAATCACACCGTGGGCCGCTTTGACGATCAGGCCGTCACGAAGCTGCTCGGCACCGGTAAAGGCACCTTTTTTATGGCCGAACAGGGTGTCGGAAAACATGGTATCATCCAGCCCCGCCAGGTTGACGCAAACCAGTTCCCCTTTACAGCCGCTCAAGCGATGGATGGCACGTGAAACCAGCTCCTTGCCGGTGCCGGATTCGCCGGTAATCAGAACCGGCTGGGGTGATTTGGCAACCACCTCCAGGTATTGAAAAATAGCCCGCATTTTGCGGCTGCAGGAGACAATATCCTCGAATATTTCGGGATTGTCGATGCGGTCTTCCATCAGGTGGTCACGCAAGCTGGCAACCTGGTCCGTGAGGGCCCGGCGTTCAAAAGCCTTTACCAATGTAATCAGTAAACGATCCTGGTCAACCGGCTTAACGAGATAATCAAAGGCCCCCGACTTTATGCATTCGACTGCCCGCTCCACTTCATAGGCAGCGGTGACAATTATTACCGGGACCTGCGGATGCTGCTCCTGCAGATGCGCTAACAGCTGCATTCCGCTGATATGCGGCATGTAGAGGTCGAGGATCACAACATCAATAGTGCCGGCATTCATAGTCGCCATTACCTGCCGGCTGTCCGATTCGGTGACAATATTGTTGAGCCCGTGCATTTTGAGAATGGTGGAGCAGGCTTTGAGGGTATTGATTTCGTCGTCTACGATCAGTACCCGCCCCGGATTAGTGGTAAACATGATCTGCCTCGCAATCCTGCCCGCCATGCTCTGATGAAACGACCTGATTCAAACGAATGGTGAATACGGATCCTTTACCTGACAACGAACTGAACGTAATGACGCCGCCATGTTCCTTGACGATGGTTGCGCTGATGGCGAGACCGAGTCCGGTGCCGCCCTGCTCCTGGCGGGTGGAGAAGAACGGCTCCATGATCCGGTCAGCAACTTCCGGCGCTATGCCGCACCCCTCGTCGGATACCTGAATCAGCACCTGCCCCGTTTCCTGATCACGAAACGTCGCGACGTGTACCCCATGCTCCGGGTCAGGCAGGGCCTGAAGGGCATTCTGGATCAGATTGATAACAACCTGCTCCAACTGCCGGGCACTGCCCCGCACAAGCGGCAGCCCTTCGCTCAGGTCGAGGGTAAAGCGGTGCGTCGAACTTGAAATATGATGACTGAGAATTGCTGCCGACAATTGTACCACAGCGTTGACATCGGCCTGTGAATTTTGATTGAAATGATTTTCCCGTCCGTAGTTCTTCAGAGTTCCGACTATCTCGCTGATTCTGATTGCACCCTGCTGAATACCCTCGATTGCATCGGGCAGAAAAGTGCGCGTCTCGCTCCACGTTGAATTGGCAACGGCGAAGTCGCCTCTGCTCTGAAAAAGATCCTCAACAACCGGGGCAATATCGTCCCAGAAGCGTTTGATGATTCCGGCGTTCATAAGCAAAAAATTGTTCGGGTTGTTTATTTCGTGGACAACACTGCTGACCATGGTTCCGAGTGAGGTCATGCGGTTGGCCTGAATCAAGCGTGCCTGAATCTCCTGGGCCTGTTCCATGAGGCGGACACGGGCGGTGATGTCGCGGAATGTTGCGAATATAACTTCAGAACCTTGCAGAGGAATCTTTTTGCCATGGAAGGAGACTATGTGAACTTCTCCCGGGACAAGCGTACACTTGATTTTTTCGACAATGCCGATGGCATTGTCCTGGGTAATCCGTGCAAAAACCGATAGCAGAAGCGCGCACTCTTCCGGATCGCAGAGCGAAGAGAAGCCGGTTGCCAGTATCTCAGCCCGCTCTTTTCTGAAGATATGCTCTGCGGTAGGATTGACGTCGAGTATCACATGGTCATGCAACGAGAAGAGGACGATGCCATCCTCACTCTGATCGAAAAGCTGGCGGAAGCGATCCTCGCTTTCAGATAATGCTGCCCTGGTCTTGAGCGTCTCTTCATTTTCCGCCTTGAGATCAAGATATGCCTTTTTGAGTTCTGCCGTGCGCTCCTGTACCTTCAGTTCAAGCTGCTCCTGATGCGCTTTCAGCTCGACCTGTTTCAGCTTGTAATCATTAATCAGAATAACAAGGGGTTTGAACAACGTATAATAGAGAATGGCAAAGAGGGAGAACGTCAGGATAGAGGCATCCATGATGGTCTCTTTCCACCCCACCGGTTCGGTACTCTCAAGCACGATCATGACAAGCGTTTCGATGATAAATGTACACAACGCAAGAGTGGCGACGAGGCGCACCGGCGACAGGATAAACGTGCCTTTGAGCTTATCCAGTATCACCACTTTCTTTCTGAGCGGTCCACTTGCCCCGCTATCATCCGGTCTCATTTTGAACCCCTCCATAACGCTAAGGGACATGGTGATTTTAAAAATACCGTTTTTGTAGGGGCGATCCCGGCGGGTCGCCCTGTCAGGATCGCCGATATATCCGGGAATTAGCGCATATTGAGACAGGGCGAGCCAACGGCGTCGCCCCTACATGGTAAATTGGAATTTTCTACATCCCTAAAAGTGTGTTTATTCAGCCACACTCCTCATCATTCTCACCATAACGGCATTCAGTTCGGCCGGCTTGTACGGTTTATGCATGAAATCGGCGTGCAGATCATTTTTGATAATGCTGTCGACCGACTCCGCATCATAACCGCTGCAGATAATGATTGGTAAGGTCGGACTGATTTTGCGCAGTGCGTGGTAGGCTTCAATGCCACCCATCAGCGGCATGATCAGATCGAGCAGAACCAGATCAATCTCTTTTTGACGCTCCCGGTAGATTTCAAGTGCTGTGAGGCCATTTTCTGCCGTCACGGCTGTGAAGCCGAGCAGTTCGAGAAGGGTTTGTCCCATGTCGCGCAGAATTTTTTCATCCTCCACCAGCAGGATTGTGCCGGTGCCCTTTTCTAACGCAACGGCATCGGGTGCAGCTGCTTCCGTGGCATCCGGCGCATCCGGCACAGGGAAGCTGACTCTGAAGCTGGTACCGATTCCGGGAGTGCTGGTCAGCTGCAAAATGGCATCATGTGATGCGATAATGCCGTGAATGGCCGACATGCCAAGGCCGCGGCCGGTGAATTTGGTGGTGTAGAACGGCTCGAAAATACGCTGCAGTGTTTCCTCAGACATGCCGCATCCTGAGTCAGTCACCTCCAGGCAGGCGTATCTCCCCCCCCTGATGGCGGTGCCGAAGAAATCTGTCGCCACGGTATCTGCCTCATACTCAATCATTGTCAGAGCGACTCTGATGGTGCCATGGGCATCGCCGATCGCCTCGGCGGCGTTGATGATCAGGTTCATGACGATCTGCTGGATCTGGACAGGGTCGCCACTGATTTTCGGGATGCGCTGATTCAGATCCAGTTCAATGGCCACATTTTTGGTAATGGCCGCCTGCAGCATCTTTATGACTTCGTCAGTCAACAGCCACAGGTTGATGCGTATGCGCACCATCGGACTCTTGCCGGCATACGTCAGCATCTGACGGCACAGGTCTGCAGCGCGGCTGGCGGCGGTTTCAATCTTCCGGAAAACTGAGGTGTTCTCCTCGCCGGAATAGGTGTTATTCCTGGCCATGTAGCAGTGACCGAGAATTACCGTCAAAATGTTATTGAAATCATGGGCAATGCCGCCGGCGATGACACCGAGACTTTCCAGCTTCTGGGCATGATGGAACTGCTGCAGGAGCTCGATCCGCTCCCGTTCGGCACGCTTTCTCCCGTGGATGTCGCGGGTAACGGCAAGGTGTACGACTCTGCCATGCTCCTGTATCGGAACCGCGTGGGTCTCCACCCAGCGCCTGCCGCCTTTGAGGCCCACTATTTCATATTCCATCTGCAGTGTTGCGCCCGCAATGACATCCCGGTGCAGCCGCATATACTCTTCGTGATATTCGCTGGCAATAACGCCTGTTACCGGATGCCCGGCCACCTGTTCGAGCGAATCAGCCTCAATCATGGTGAGACCGGCCGGATTCATCTGCATCAGGAGTCCTTCCTCATCAAGTATTTTGATGCACTCAGGTTCATTATCAAGAATAGTGCGCAGGTGGTTTTCGCTTTCAGCCAGTTTTTCCTCTGCCAGCTTGCGCTCGCTAATATCAATGCACGAACCGATATAACCGATAAAATCAGTTTTATTGAGCCAGCGGGGCACAGCGGTATCCACTACCCAGCGATATTCACCGTCCTGTCTGCGCAGGCGAAATTCCATGGAAAAGGGGAGCCGGGCAGCAAAAGAGCTCTCGTACATCCGGATGCAGCGGTCCCGGTCATCGGGGTGAATATCACCGATCCAGCCGTCGCCTAACAGTTCCTGCTCTTCACGACCGGTAAAATCGCACCAGACCTTGTTAACGTAGGTGAACTTTTTTGTGTGATCAGCAATCCATATCAGAACCGGCGCGGTATCAGCGAGGCTGCGGAAACGTTCTTCACTCTCGCGGAGGTTGTTGCGTTCATCGCGTAATGCGTGAGTTATGCCGGTCACCCGTGTTGTCCCGAACCAGAGAAATCCGAGCCCAACCAGCCAGATTAATGAATGGATCAGCGCTTCCTGAAGCATTTCATGATTCATGGACTTCTGAATCTGCGCCAGAGAAAGCGTTACACTGATTCCCCCACGACCGTCACCCTCTTTATATCCCTGCGCAGCATGGCAGCGCAGGCACGGTTTTTCAGTCACCAGCGGCCGCATGAAACGCAGATATGGCTGTCCATTCATCTGCATGGGCTCCACAACTTCATGGGCTCCCTGCTCCAGCTTTTTAAGCGCCTGCGCCTCCCAGGCATCCGGTGCATTTTCAGGGCGGATTGGATTCAGGCTGGTGATATGTCCCTGCGGAATGTCAGGTGTTTCACGGGCCAGTTCAAATATCTGGCGGGACATGTAGGCAGGGTTGATGAGTGTGAGCAGTCTGCCGGAAGGGGTGGTAATTTCGCGCTCGGGAACATTTTTCAGATACGGGTTGGCAGGGGTGTCTGCGGTAACCGGGGCATAGACCCCGCCATGCCGGGCAGCCCAGCGGCGAAAAAGAATGTCTTTTTCGCACGACACCTGCGCCATGCTGCGGCCGACATCAAGAATCGCGTCACGATTATCAATCACATAGGCGCCATACAAGCCGGAGAGCAGCACCGTCCATAACAGCGCGCCAATGAAGGAGTAGCGGTGTATTTTTCTGATCTCGTCAGATGCCTGCACGCCGGATTCGGAAGCTGTTTTTTTCATTACAGTACCTCATACATAAATTCTGCTCATGGTGTGCTCGCGGTACTAGTACATTGGAACATTTAAATCTAACCCCCCTCAGTCCCCCCTTACCTAAGGGGGTAAGCTTTGAGGTCTCCCCTTAGATAAGTACCCTCTGGGGCATAAAGGGAGATTTAGAGGGTTTATTTGCGGAAATGCACGAAATTATAAGTGTTACACGGTACTACCCCCACTTCTCAAGCATCGCCGCCAGTTCATCCTTCTTCACCGGTTTGGACAGATAATCGTCCATACCGGCCTCAAGACAATGCTCACGATCACCCTGCATGGCGTTGGCGGTCATCGCTATGATCGGAACGCTGTGATTGCGGACCTGCGAAGCGGGGTCACGAATGACGGCGGTGGCAGCAAAGCCGTCCATTTCCGGCATCATGCAGTCCATAAGGACAAGATCGTAATCGATCAGCTCCAGTGCCCGGACCGCCTCCCGGCCATCGGCAACGACATCGGCCTTGTAGCCCAGTTTGCCCAGCATGCTCTGAGCGACTTTCTGGTTGATTATGTTGTCTTCCGCCAGCAGGATGCGTAAACCGCGCGTGACGATTTCGGCCACGGTGTGCCGGGTGATGACGGGAGCCGGCACGTCCGGGGTATCCGCCCGGTTCAGCGCAAGAGCAATACAGCTGTAGAGCTGTGACTGCCAGACCGGTTTCGCCAGATAGCCGACAAAACCGATCTTTTCCAGCGCCGCCACATCACCGCGCTGTGCCAGCGATGTCACCATGATCAGCAATGTAGATTGCAGCTGCGCATCGGCCTTGATCCGGCGGCCGAGTTCACTGCCGTCCATACCGGGCATTTCCTGATCGAGCAGGGCGACACGGAAGGGATTGTTCCCTGCCGCCGCCTCCCGGAGCAGCTCCAGCGCACTCATGCCGTCTACGGCAAGCTCAAAGCTGCAGCCCCAATGGGTGAGCAGGGCTGACAGCAGCTTGCGGTTGGTGTCGTTATCGTCAACCACCAGAATCCTGGTGCCCTTTAGGTCGGCGGAGAGCAGCGGCGTATAGCTCTGCGTCTCTGCAAGCGTCTGTTTTCCGAGCTTCACCGTAAACCAGAAGGTGGTGCCTCTCCCCTCCTCGCTCTCAATGCCGATTGTGCCGCCCATCAGTTCCGTCAACTGCTTGCAGATCGCCAGACCAAGCCCGGTGCCGCCATATTTTCTCGTGGTGGAGCCGTCCGCCTGGGTAAACGGTTCAAAGACCGCGGCAAGGCGCGACTGAGCAATGCCGATGCCGGTATCGCGCACCGTGAAACGGATGGTGACCGCATCGCCCTGCTCGGATTCAAGCTCAGCCCCGATGACCACTTCACCCTGATGAGTAAATTTAATGGCGTTGCCGGCCAGATTGGTGATGATCTGACGCAACCTGCCCGGATCGCCCTTCAGATGTGTCGGTACGGCAGGATTAATGTGACAGATAAGCTCCAGGCCGGCATCCTGGGCACGGAAGGTCAACATCTCCGCCGTGTCTTCCATGGTTGTGCGCAGATCGAAATCAAGGGTTTCAATATCGAGTTTCCCCGCTTCAATCTTCGAGAAATCGAGAATGTCATTGATGAGACTGAGCAGGTTCTCGCCGCTTCTGCTGACGATTTCGGCATAGCCGCGCTGTTCCTGGCTCAGTTCGGTTTCCAGCAGCAGTCCGGTCATGCCGATCACGCCGTTCATCGGGGTGCGGATTTCGTGACTCATGGTGGCGAGGAATTGACTCTTGGCCATGGTGGCTGCTTCAGCGGTCTGCAGAGCTTCACCCAATTCACCGTTCAGCTTCCTGAACCAGAGTTGATAGAAGCTCATCGCCGCGACAATCGCTAAAACAGAGCAAAAGAAGATCACCCAGTATGCGCGGCTTTTGATTGGCTCGTACAGTTCGGACAGATCTACTTTGGCAACGATCGCCCAGGGAGAACCGGCTATTTTTCTGGTTGCCGCCAGTACGCTGACGCCGCGGTAGTCCTTGCCCTCGAAAATCCCTTCCTCGCCGAGGGCCGCCCGGACAGACGGCATGGTGTGATCAGTCAACGGCGCGCGTAATGTCAGGGCCGTCCCGCTCCGATGGCGCAATTCGTTGAGGAAAACAACCTCATCGCCTTGCCGTTCGACCATCAGCGTTTCGGCCGTTTTGCTCGCGGTCGGCCATGATTTGATATGGGGATAGAGGAATTGCTGCGGATCAATATCCATTACCAGAACGGCAGCGGTAGTGAACTGCCTCCCGACCGTATGCCCGATCGGCACCACCAGATTCAGGTGGATATCACCATCGGAAGCATCTTTGTGGAAATCGGAAAAAGAAACCACAGGCGTCCGGACGGTCTCCTCAGTCAGGCGTCCGGCAAAGAGATCCAGTTCTCTGACGTCATCAATCGCTGCGGCTACCAGTGTGCCATCGGTCCGGTAGAGCGTCGCACTTTGGTAGCCGTAGCTGGTGCGCAGACCTTGAAGCCAGACTTTACATTCATCGAGCACTGTCGGCGGGGCAGAGCCGTTGAGATAGTCGCGGAGCCGGCTGGCAAGCAGCGGGTTTGACCTGATTGCATTGCCATCACCAAGTCGTGCTTCGCGCCACAAAACCAGCTGATGCGACTTAAAGTCTGTTAACGTGTTCAGCTCCGCTGTTTTTTCAGCAAGTATGATATTTCTGGTATTGATGAAATAGCCATAGCCTGCCGCTCCGATTAAAACGACCACAGCCAGAAAAGCCAGCAGATGACTGCGACCTACCGCACCAACTCTGTTTGTTACATGCCTCGTTGTCATATGTGTCCCTCTTCATTCGGTGTAATTGGCAGATAGATCGTGAAGGTTGTGCCATGGCCGAGTCTGCTCGATAGCTGCAACGCACCCTTATGGGATGTAATGATGCCGAGTGCTGCCGACATTCCCAGACCCCGCCCGGTAAATTTGGTCGTGTAGAACGGCTCAAAGATGCGTTTGTAGGTCTCATCGCTCATACCACACCCGGTGTCTCTGAATTCCAGGCAGACATACCAGCCGGAGGGGATACGCGTGCCGAGGTAATCTTTTACTGATTGTCCCGCTTTTATTTCTGTCTTTGCAAGTGACACGAATATCTCACCCGGCGCGTCACCGATGGCTTCCGTGGCGTTGATGATAAAATTCATTGCTAACTGGCTGATCTGGCTGGCATCGGCTTTGATGTGCGGAATATCCGGACCGCACTCACAGGTGATCGTTACCTGGTGTGGCAGAGTTGTCTTCATCTGCTCGACTGTCTCCAGGACCCGTGACTCGATACTGACGTTCGTCTGAACGAATAAGGATTTCCCCGCGTAGGCGAGCATCTGGCGGCACAGCCCTGCAGCACGCTCAGCGGCATGTAAAATCTTGGGAATATGATCTTCGGCCTTTTTATTATCCATCTCAATTAATGCACAATAGCCTGTTATGACCGAGAGGATATTATTAAAATCGTGGGCGATGCCTCCGGACAGGACGCCGAGGCTCTCCAGTCTCTGCGCCTGGTGGAGCTGCTGTTCAAGCGCCTGTTTTTCTTCTTCCAGGCGTTTGCGCTCGGTAATATCAGTAATCATGGCCTGTTTGGAAACCGTACCGTCGGCATTTTTAAGGAGCGTGTTTGAAGCTGCGTACCAGCGGTTATCCTGAGGACTCTGCACCTCCCATTGAAGGTTTTCTCCGGCAAAAACCCGGTCATTCATGCACCAGGAGCAGACAGAATCGAGGCCGTGCAGAGCCTTGTAGCAGTGCTCTCCGGTCGCGTCATAGCCGGTCCGTTGTATCATCCGTTCATTCATGAACTCAATACGATAATCCTGGGAAGCAACATACATGAGCCCGTCAAAGGCCTCAACCATGGATGAGTACTTGATGTGGGACTGTTTTAAATTTCTGTTGCTGATCAGCAGTTTGGTAAAAATAATGACGACAAGCAGGAGCAAACCAGCGGAAAGCAGTGACAACAGCAGGGTACCGTAGCGGGAAAAGAACGTGGGGGGCCGGTTGATGATGACGCTGCCGGCCGGTAACGCGGATTCAGAAAGCGCGAAACGCTTCAGCTCGGTATAATCGAACATATACTGGTTGGGGCTCTGCTGAAGTGGCGCCAGGTTTGACGGCGATTCACCCTGCAGCACCTTGACGGCCAGGTCTGCTGCGGCTTTGCCATGCTCACGGAGGTTGACGAGGCGCCCCCCGACGATGCCATGGCCCAGATTGAATTCCCAGCCGCCGTAGATCGGCACGCTGCTGGCCTTTGCAATCATCTGCAGCGCTGCAACGCTGGAGAGCCGTTTACCGGTGGTATCCGGGACAAAGGAAGCGAAATACACAATCAGTGTGCCCGGCTTCAGCTGGGCAGCCTCGCGAAGCAGTTCTTCGATTTTTTTCCCGCTCAGATATTTGAAGTGCGCGCGTGACTCATAGCGCGCGGCTTCCGTGCGGAAATCAGCACTGTTGTGTTGTCCGGTAACCGAGTCATCATGGATGGCGATGACCTCACCGGTGTCGGGGTGCAGCGTGAACATCAGTGCGAGTGTCCCGGCAAAGCTGGGACTCTCGTCGATGCCGATAAAATCGGGGCGTCCTTTGATACGCTGCACATCAAAGGCGTTGGTGCCGCAAAAGACCACCGGTGTCTGCCCGAACAGCTGGTCACGATGCGCTTCAAGTATGTTGAACGCATAGTCATCGGTGGCAACAATGAGATCATACGGCTGTTTGCGATATTTGAATGTGAGCGTATCGAGGACTCTGCTGTCGAATTCCGGGCCGTTGTAGTGTTTTGAATCGAGGTATTCGATGACAACTTCCGCATTGGGGAAAGATCTGTGCAGCGTTTCTTTGAAGCCGGATACGATGTCGTCAGAGCCTTTATAGCCGGCGTGATACGAGTTAATAAGCAGAATTTTCTTGTAGGGCCCGGCTGACGCATGGAGATCCCATGCGCCGGCCATGAGATAACCGGTTACGATCGCGCTCAACAGTCCGTATCTCAGGAGGCTTATTATCGTATGCATCGGCGCTCCGATGTGAATTTATGAGGGGATATCTAGTTTGGGGAGATAACAGTAAACTAATTCAATATTAATTTCCACCAGTTTTGCATGACACTCCTGCCGGAGATGTGGTAGGTTCGCCGGTAAGTCGGAAAACTTTGCAAAGCAACGAGGAATTACGGCATGGCCGATGTGATTGCATACAGTATAATCCTGCTCCTTCTCGCCTGTCTCGGCCTGCTTGGCACGCTGGTTGTCAGAGGCAGGCGCGGTGCGTCCGGTAATGCCGATCTGCTGCAGAAAATCGAGGGGATTGAAAAACTCTTTGAACGGAATGAACGGATGTTTCGTGAGGAGTCGGCGCGCGGTCGCGAGGAGGCGTTTACCGCGTCGCGCCTGTCACGTGAAGAGCTGACCGGCAGCATGACGCTGCTCGGCGACTCGCTGTCGAAACGCATGAGTGACATTGCCGGTTTGCAGAAAAATCAGCTGGAGCTGTTTGCCGCGCAATTGAAAGAGCTTACTGCGAGTAACGAAGCGCGGCTTGATACATTACGCGAACGTGTTGACGCCCGCCTGCGCCTCATTCAGGAGGATAATGCCCGGAAACTGGAGCAGATGCGGGCCACTGTTGATGAAAAACTGCACGATACCCTGGAAAAGCGCCTTGGTGAATCGTTCAAGCTGGTCAGTGAACGTCTTGAGCTGGTACAGCGCGGCCTCGGCGAAATGCAGTCACTTGCCAACGGCGTCGGCGATCTGAAAAAAGTGCTGACCAATGTCAAGACACGTGGCACCTTTGGCGAAATTCAACTGGCGAGTCTGCTGGAGCAGATCCTTGCCCCCGCTCAGTACGACTCGAATGTGGAAACGAGAAAGGGGAGCGGCCAACGGGTCGAATTTGCCCTGAAACTGCCGGGACGTGACGGCACCTCAGACGGCATGGTGTGGCTGCCG
>Ga0194059_1000047_pt1 | contig 60097 bp, 55 predicted proteins | sample SepL6211m_MetaG_FD_163426 | JGI IMG/M metagenome (GOLD analysis project Ga0194059, IMG submission 163426) | Anoxic zone freshwater microbial communities from boreal shield lake in IISD Experimental Lakes Area, Ontario, Canada - Sep2016-L626-11m | ecosystem: Environmental > Aquatic > Freshwater >...
GGTGATTCGGCTCGAACCCTCGACGTTGCCCGCCGCAACGGCGCTGGGTGGGCGTGCGTTCACCACGCTGCCCTCGGGGGCGATGATGGTGACCGGGGCGAATGCGCCCGCGGATGCCGGGATGTCGGGGTCAATGGCCACACGCACTGCGAAGTACACCGCTGATCGCGTCACGGCGATGGGGCAGTTGAGGTTTCCCGGTCCGGCTGGGTCGCTCCCGGTGAAGTCCACGGTCATCGCATCGCCGCTGATGGTGACTGCCACGCGGATCACGATGTCGTCATCGGTGACGCCATCGCCCTCAAGACACTCGACGCCGGTCCAGCTGCCGTCGGCAAGGGCGGCGATCGCCGCACGAGTGCGTCGCTGCGCGTAGGCGAGAATGTCGTTCATCGCTGCCGCGATGGCCTGCACACCGCCCCTTCGCATTGCCAGATCGTCCATCCGCGTCTGGGCGAGGCGGTGCGCGGACAGCTGGGCAGCCAGGTCGCCCCGGCGCTCATCCGGCGTGCGGGAGTTGGCGAGAATGAGATCGACAAGGCCCTGATCAACGCCACCGGCTGATGCAAGGCGCATTGGGGGGATGATCAACCCCTCCTGAACAAGTTCCCGTGCCCCCGCCGGCATTGATCCCGGTGTCATGCCGCCGACATCCGCGTGGTGCGCGCGTGTGACCGCGTGCGCCACTGTGGTGCCGTCAACGGCAATGGGGGAGACGATCGTGATGTCGGGCAGGTGCGTACCACCCCGGAACGGGTCGTTGATGATCCACGCCTCGCCCGGCAGCGCGCCGCGGGCCATGACGGCAGCGACCGCCTCGGGCATGGCGCCCAGGTGCACGGGGATCGAGTCCGACTGCGCAACCATTTGCCCATTCGCATCAAAGATTGCCGTGCTGCAGTCGCGACGCTCCTTGATGGTGACGCTGAAGGCCGCGCGCACCAATGCGGCCTGCATCTCGTCGGCAACCGCGCAGAGAGTGGCGTTCCAGACCTGAAGGCCGATCGGATCAAGACCACTCATAAGCGCTCCATCGTGATTGCACCGTCAGTGTGCGCCGTGGCAACCCATCCGTGGGCGACCCAGCACGTGCTGCCGGCCATGGGAATGCTGATGGGCCCGGGAATTGGGGGCCCTGCGGGCGCTGCGGGATCACCGGGGATATCTGGGCCGTCGGAGATGGCCGCGACGCGAAGCGACACAACCTCGACGGCGCGACCCGGCATGGCCCCGCCGGACGCGCGCTCGTGGGCAGCATGAAATGCGTCCGTGAGGCCGGCGTCCGGGTCCTGCGGGTCCCACGGGATGGTCAACGCATGGCTCTGTCCGATGTAGCGGCAGTCGGCGTGGGCCTCAATGCGTCCACCGGGGACATCTCCCATGGCCATCGCGAGCAGTGGTGCGACCGCGCGGGCAAGCGCTGCGTGATCTCCGGCGGGAAGAAGCACCGTCTGCACGTGGTCGCACCGCTCCCCGGCCACCACCATGCCCAGCGCGGCCAGCACACCCGCGGATGCTGGACACGCGATGCGCGCGATCTGAAGCGAGTCGGCCACGTCGCAGGCGTGCATTGGGCCAGCCCCACCAAAGGCGATCAGCACGCCATCCCGGGGATCGATGCCGCGTTCCACACTCACCACGCGCAGCGCCCCCACCATCTGCGAAACGGCCACGGCGAGGATGCCCTCAGCGCATTGCACGGGCGGAAGGCCGAGCTGCTCACCAAATACGGTGACAGCCTCGAGCGCACGGGCCCGATCGAGGCGTATCTCGCCCCCGGCACCGAGATCCCCGGCCACGCGGCCGAGGACCACATTGGCGTCGGTCACGGTGGGCTCCGTGCCACCCAGGCCGTATGCGGCTGGGCCCGGAACCGCCGCGGCCGAGTGCGGCCCCACACGCAGGGCGCCACCACCATCTGCCCACGCGATGCTGCCGCCGCCAGCCGACACCGTGTGGATGTCGAGCATGGGGAGGTGGACCGGGTGGCCGGCGACGGTACGCCCCGGCGCCCGTGCGGGTTCACCATCGTCGATGAGGGCGACATCGCATGATGTCCCGCCCATGTCAAACGCCAGGGCGAGCGGCTCGTGAATGCTCGCTGCAACCATGGCAGCACCCACCAGCCCGCCCGCAGGGCCAGACAGGACGGTGCGCGCAGCATGCGTGGTGGCCGCCCCGAGGCTCATCAGCCCACCGCTCGACTGCATGATGGATGGGTCGGGCAGGCCCGCCGCCTCCGTACGGCCCGCGAGGCGATCCAGATAGGAAAAGAGCACAGGTGCGAGGTAGGCATCGAGGGCCGTGGTGGCAACGCGCTCGTACTCCCTGATTTCGGGGAGCACCTCAGAGGAGACGGAAATGGGGACCCCCGGGAGTGCTGCGCGTATGGCGCTCGCGAGGGCGGTCTCGTGCGATGGATCGCGATACGCAAAGAGCAGGCCGATCGCCACCGACTCCGGGCTGAGCGCCACCACTGCGGCAACCACCTCACGAATCGCATCGTCGTCGAGCGGCAGTTCGATACCAGTCGGGGTCATGCGTTCTCTTGCGCCGATCACGTGGTCTGCGCGCACGAGAGGGGCCGGATGCTGCTGCTCAAGGCGGTACAACGAGGCCCGGTCCTGACGGCGCAGCTCGAGGATGTCCTCAAAGCCCTGCGTGGTGATCAGGCACACGCGGGCGCCGCGCCGCTCGAGGAGCGCGTTGGTTCCCACCGTCATGCCGTGGGCGAGCGACCGGACCTCGGCGCCGGTCGCCCCGGCGGCGTTGAGCGCGGCTTCCACCGCGGCCACCACGCCCTCCCCCTGATCGTGCGGAGTGGTGGGAACCTTGGCCGCGAAGATGCCGTGCGCCGATACCACGACGGCGTCGGTGAATGTGCCGCCGACGTCAACGCCGACCCGAGTGTGCGGGGTCTCCCCCCGGATGGGATCTACCATGGGCGGGCAATCTATCCCTGACCCGGGAATCGCCGTCCGAATCTCTTCCGCAACGCTCGTCACAACGCTCGTCATCGTCGCCTCTGCCGGCGCCGCTCCGGTTGGTGCCCCGTTTGGCCCGGCATCCGATCTGGCCGTGGTGCCCAACGGCGACCTGTCATCGGGACTCCTCGGATGGGGAGTTCTGGGCCCCGCCACATCGATGGTGCTCGCCGACGGCCCCGTCATCTCGGCATCCGACAACACCACCGTGCTCGGCCCAGTGGTGGCCATCCCGCAGGGGGCACAGGTGATGCCGGTGAGCATCGGTGTGCCGGGCGCGAACGCGTTCGTGGACGTGCGGGCGCGACCAGAGGGGGGTGGACCCGACATCCCGCTCATCACACTTGTGCCCGACCGCGGCGTGCGCTCAATGGATGTACCGGTCGGAGCTGTCGCCGGGCAGACGGTGCGCATCGTGCTCGACCCGGTGTCCTCACTGGGCCGGCGTCTGCTCGTTGGTGGCATGGGTCCGGTGCGGGTGGTGCTGCCGGGGTGGTCGGTCACCGCAGGGCTCCCCATGATCGCCCGCGCGTGGGGTCGCTCGGCCATCCGGGTGGATGATGGAACGCTCACCGCCAGCACCCCAGCCGTCGCACTGGGCGGTGCTGCCCGATACCTCGGTGTGGCGGTGCGGGGATCAGGAACTGTCCTTGCGTCCGCAGGAGGGGCACAGGTGCGGCTTTCGGCCAGCGATGGGACTTGGACCTGGCTACATGTGCGGGTGGTAGGTGCGGGGCGCCGCATGGCGCTCACGGCTACCACGACAGAAGGCGGAATGCTGGCGCTCGGCCCCGTGGCCACGCCTGCGCATGGCGTGTCGCTCTCGGCGCTGCGGGCATCGGCGGGGCGCGTGACAGCAAGGGTGGGGCCTCTGGCGACGGGCCTACGGGTTCAGGTGCGCGTGGGAGCGCGCATCGTGGGCACCGCGCGTGTGGCGCCATCGGGAATGGTCTCGATCGGCACGTCGGGTGCCGCGGGGCGCGGCAGTGTCGTGGTGCTCGGCGACGCCTCACGTGCGGGCATCACACGTGCGATCCGCCTCGCCGGCTGACACGCACCAACCCGGCTGTTACGAGGTGATCTCGCGCGGGTAGGCGCCGGGGTATGTGCCCACGAGCGACCGCGCATGTGAGAGTGCCTCGGACTTGGTGGTGAAGACACCCGAAAACACCACCCAGTACCCGGGACGAAGCGGCGGATGGTCGGTGCTGAACAGCACGCCACCCGGCTGACCAGACGACTGGAGCCTGGATGCCGCCGAGCGCGCTGCCGCCTCGTTCCTGACGCTCGACACGATGGCGGTCCAACCGCTGGTCCCCGACGGCCAGTCGTCAGATCCGGTGACAGATGAACCGCTGCCTGCCGAACCAGTGGAGTCGCTCGTGGTGGGCAACTCGCTGGTGGTCTGCCCGTCCACCCCAGGGCCCGTCACCGTGAGCACACCGGAGTCGCCGGTCGTTGCAGTGGTGTCCACAGGAAGGCCGCCAGTGGTGGCCGTGGTGTCGGGGAGCAGCCCGCTCGTGTCGGTGGGGAGAGTGCCCATGGTGTCGCCGGGAAGGCTTGAGTCGGTGCTTGTGGTGGGAATGGCCGTGGTGGGCACCGTGATGACGGGCGCCGTACTGACCATCGGCACCGGAACCGCTGCCGTGCCACCGTCGTCGTTGGACGCGACATACGCGAGGGCACCCGCGCCGGCGCCGAGGATCGCCAGCCCGATTGCCACGCTTGCGAGGCCACCAGCGCCGCGCCGCAGTTTGGGGGCGAGCGGAGTCGCTGATCCGCACTCAAGGCAGTAGGTCTGCGCGGGGTCAAGCTCGCAACCGCACACCGAGCAGGTGGGAGCCGGCGCGGGTGTCTCCACCGTCGCGGCCCCGTCACCGGATGAGGCGCCGCTCGCGGGATCTGGGTGCGGCGGATCGACTCCCGGATACGGACTCTCGTGCGACGTCACGACGTCGACTCGCTCTCGCCGGGCATCGGAATGGCCTGCGTGGCCTGTTCATCGCCACTGCCACCGGAAATGACCTGCGTCGGCTGCTCGGGCGTATCGGTGATGACGATGGTGTCCTGCTCCACCTCCACCACCTCGGTGACGACGGCGAGGGGTGCGCCGCACTGAGCGCAGAAGTTGGCCCCGGGCTTGCTGCGGGCGCCACATGAGGGGCAGGTGATGCTGGGGCCGCGACCGGCCTGGCGCCGCTCGGCGCGGGACGACTTGATGTCGTCCAGTTGATCGTCCACCTGATGCACCTGACCACGAAGGTCGTTCACCTCGGCAGCGCGTCGACGCATCACCTCTTCGGCGAGCAGCCCGCGGCCATACAACTCAAGGGCCAGGCCACCCAGATCAAATATGCCCTGCTCGTATTGGCCAAGGAGCCTGCGACGACGGCGACGCAGTACGCCGGGGCGGATGCGCTCGGGCGACTCAGCTTCGATCGTCTCGGCGTCGTTGGTGTCCACGACAGCGTCAGGAACCGGCGCGGCCGCCGAGGTGCGGCGCCGGAAGAGGCGATGCTTCTCGGGGGCGGGAACCACGACCGCGGCGTCAGACGACACAGGGTCTGGGGCCACGGGCTCGTCGGCGGCGGAATCATTCATTGAACGGGCGGATCGTAACCAGCCGCATCGGACGGCGTACCCCGAGATGTATCAGCGTTTCAAATCTGCGTAAGTCGGGCGATGCGTTTGACGCGCCGCCGGTCTCTCCGCTAGCGTGCCGCCTGCATCAAGAGCGGTGGAGGGTATGGCCCTTTGAAGCCGCGGCAACCAGCGAATACTCGTCAGGTGCCAAATCCAGCAGGCATTCATGCCTGGGAGATGCGATGGTCGACGTGCAGGTTCGCACCGTGACCCTCGACTCCCGGCACCGATTGGGAGATTGGGATGGGACACACGGAAGGGCGCGTCACAGGAGCACGTGGGCTCCGCTGCAAGGAGTGCGGCGAGGAGTTGCCGTTGGGCGCTTCGTACGCCTGCGAGTTCTGCTTCGGCCCGCTTGAGGTCGTGTACGACCTCGACTACCTGCGCGCCAACGTCACCCGTGAGTCCATTGAGGCCGGCCCCCAGTCAATCTGGCGGTATGCCGACCTGCTGCCGTGCGCGCCGATTGACACCCAGGTGGGCCTGCCGGTGGGCATGAGCCCGCTGGTCCCCGCCCCGCGTCTGGCTGCCCGCCTGGGCCTCGGCGAGGTGTGGGTGAAGAACGAGACCGCCAACCCCACGCACTCGTTCAAGGATCGCGTGGTGAGCGTGGCGCTGCAGAAGGCCCGTGAACTCGGGTTTGAGGTTGCCGCGTGCGCATCCACGGGCAATCTGGCCCAGTCGGTGGCGGCACACGCTGCGGCCGCGGGCATGGAGAGCTTCGTGTTCGTGCCGAGCGACCTTGAGTCTCAGAAGATCGTTGCCACGGGCATCTACGGCTGCACCCTCGTTGCCGTTGATGGCAACTACGACGACGTCAACCGGCTGTGCATGGAGCTTGCCGCCGATCGCCCGTGGGCCTTCGTCAACGTCAACGTGCGGCCGTACTACAGCGAGGGCAGCAAGACCCTCGCCTACGAGACGGTTGAGCAACTCGGCTGGACGCTGCCCGATCGCTGCATCGTGCCCATCGCGTCCGGATCGCTCTACACCAAGATCCGCCGCGGCTTTGGGGAGTTTCTCGAGCTTGGTCTGGTTGAGGGCGATGTGCCGCACATGAATGGCGCCCAGGCCCAGGGCTGCGGCCCCGTGGCGGCGGCGTACGAAGCCGGGCTCGACTTCGTGACCCCGGTGCGTCCGGACACCATCGCCAAGAGCCTCGCCATCGGCAACCCGGCTGACGGAGTCTTCGCGCTTGATGTTGCGCATGAAACCGGCGGATCAATCGACGCAGTATCTGAGCGCGAGATCACCGACGGAATCTGTTTGCTGGCGGAGACCACGGGAATCTTCACTGAGACCGCTGGCGGCGTGACCACCGCAGTGCTCAAGCGCTTGGCGGATCGTGGCGATATCGGGCCCGATGAGCGCGTGGTGCTCTACATCACTGGCGATGGGCTGAAGACACTTGACGCCATCGCCGATCGCGTTCAGCCGGTCACAATCAGTCCCACTGTGAGCGACTTCGAGGCCGCCGTGGCAGGCCGCGGCACCCCTCTTCCTGCATGATCAACCCGACGACCCTGAGGATTCCCCGATGAGCGTGACCGTTCGCATTCCATCTCCGCTCCGCCCGCTCACCGGCAATGCCGGCACGGTTGAGTGCGCACCCGGCACGGTGGCCGCGATCATCGACGAGCTCGAGGCCAATCACCCCGGCTTCCGTGATCGTGTGACGCAGGACGGCAAGCTCCGCCGCTTCGTGAATGTGTTCGTCGCCGGGCAGGACGTCCGCTTTGAGCAGGGCATCGACACCGCAGTCGCCGACGGCCAGGAGGTCACCATCCTTCCTGCCGTCGCAGGGGGCTGACCGCCACGGCACCGCGAACGGCTTTCGTCACCGGCGCCACCGGCCTCATCGGCGGCGCGGTCGTTGATGCGCTCCTCGACCAGGGCGTGGAGGTGACGGCGCTCGCCCGCACCGATCTGGGCGCGTGGGCGCTTCGCGATCGTGGTGCCACGACCATCCGGGCCGACATCGGGGAGTCGATCCAGTGGGACCGCGCGGCAGAGGCCGCCGAGGTCATCTTCCATCTGGGCCTCCCGCGCATTACGCCACCGGTCCGCGGGCGACACCTGCGCAAGCTGGAGCGTGAGGCCCAGGCCGGCGCAGAGATCATTCACGACATCGCCGCCGGCCAGGATGTGGTGATGGGCACGTGCGCGATTGGCGACGCAGATGGTCCTCTCGACATTGCCCGTCCGGGCCTGGCGGCCGAGCGCGCACTGGTGGGTCCCGGTGTACGGATCGTGCGCCTGCCCTGGGCCTATGGCCCCTCCGGCTTTCTCTGCGACATGTCGCGCGGCCTGCAGATGCGGCGGTTTCGCGTTGTCGGGGCGGGTGACAACCCAATTGCGGTCATCGGCGCCCGCGACGCAGCCGCGGCGATCATTGCGGCATCATCGGCGCCCGCCGGCACCTACACGGTGGCCGAGGAGTCCATGCCCACCCAGCTCGAGTTGGTGCACCTCATGTGCACCACGAGGGGCGTCCCCCGACCGGATCACCTGCCGGCGCGCATGGCGTCAATGGCGATGGGGGGAGTCATCGTCGAGGCCCTCACCGCGAATCAGCGGGTGGAGGTGGCACCACCACCGGGCTTTACGCACTCGCAGCGATGGGATGAGGACCTGATGGACGCCCTCAGGACCTAGCTGGCGGCGTCGAGTGCGTCCGGCGGAATGATGGGAAGTTCGGTGGCGTGCTGCGTGCGTCCGCCCACCTCATAGCGCAGGTCAACCACGTCGGCCTTCTGGTCGCCGTAGACGCCCACGCCGGCCAGAAGCGCCATCTTGCGGCCGAAGCCCTTCGACTTGACCTTCGGAATGAGGGGGGTGGTGAACCGGAGCCACCGTCCCTCAACGGTGTAATGCTCGCCCTCGTGTCGCGGCTCGCCATTGACCCACACGCTGAACGGTGCCTCGGCACCTTCGGGCAGGGCCACATTCCATGTGCGGGGGTCGGCCATATGAGCGACTCTAGTGGCCACCCGTAGACTGCCGCGTATGAGAAACCACACGGTTCGCGCTCTGGCCATCGGTATTGCAATGGCAGCCATCCCCGCAACGCTTGCATCCGGACAGGCGGTGCGCGAGTTGGTATCAAGTTCTCCGGCCCAGGGAGCCCCCGGCTATGTGCTGAATATGTACAAGGTCACGATCCCCAAGGGCACCACGCTGCCGCTGCACTACCACCCGGGTACACAGCTCGTGCGGGTGCAGCAGGGGGACCTGACCTACACGGTGGAGCGCAGTACCGCATACCTCAGCATCCCCCGGGCCGGAATGGATCCGAAGAAAATTCCCATCCGCCCGGGGCAGACGCGGGTGGTGCATCCCGGGCAGGGTGTGGTGGAGCCAGCCGGCATGCGCCATTTCGCCAGCGCACCCACGAGCACCGTGATTCTGGTGGTGTCCATCCTCAAGCCGAAGGCGTCGGCGGGCACGATCAACGTCGCCCCGTAGGGGCACCATGCGGGGCACGGTAAGGCGGGGGGTCTACACTCAGGCCGGCAAGCGCGCGTAGCTCAGTGGATAGAGCACTGGCCTCCGGAGCCAGGGGTCGCAGGTTCGAATCCTGCCGCGCGTACTCGTTTGGAGGCACTTCTTGCGCATCGCATTGCTCGGCGATACCCATTTCCCGCGGGGGCTGTCACGCCTGCCCGATGCGTGTCTTGCCGAGTGCCAGGCGGCGGATGCCATTGTTCACACAGGCGACCTCGCCGACATGGCGTGCCTCACCCAGCTGACGGCGATCGGCCCCCCGGTGGTTGCGATCAATGGGAACGCTGATGACGAAGCAGTGAAAGCCGCGCTCCCAGCCACGGCAGAGTTGGAGTTGCCCGGCGGGCGCCGGCTTGGTCTGGTGCACAACGGGGGCCCCGAAAAGGGCCGGCTTGCGCGCCTTCGAAAGCGGTTCCCCGGCTGCACCGCCGTCGCATTCGGGCACTCGCACATCCCCCTGCATGCCACCGCGCCCGACGGCTTCATGATCATCAACCCCGGTAGCGCCACCGACCGGCGCAGGCAGCCGCACCACTCGATGGTGGTGATCGAGGTGGAGGGGGATGGGCCTCTTATTGTGCGGTTTGTGAATCTCGACGACGACGGAGCCGATCTTCCAGCCGCACTCATCCGCAGCGCCATTTAGCACCCGCCGATTCGCGTGAATTCCGGACGCCCAAGATCGGAACCATTCTCCGTTGCGGATTCGTTCGGGGGTGGTAAACCGGATGTATGACTTCTTCCCGGCTTCCTCACCGGTCTCTCTTTGCTGGGACCACCCTGATCCTTTTGGCACTTGTGTCGTGCGTCTTCAGCTCCGCACTCGCCGGGGCACCGAAGGTGCAGCCGCAGGTCGCCGCCCGGGCGAACATGAACGTGCAGGCCTATGTGGGCCCGTACCGGTATGTCGCGGGCGCCACCGTGACCGTGCGCGATCAGGCCGGAAATACCTTGGCACGGGGGAAGACGTCCACCCGCGGGCGTGCATCCCTGCGGGTCTCGGGTCGCCCGTCGGTAAAGGCGCCCTACGCGGTGTCGGTCACTGGCGGCACGGTGCGGGGCAAGCGGTTCACCGGGACCCTGACTACGCACGTCGGTTCGGTGCCGAAGAGGTTCAAACTGACTCGGATCGACTACGCCACCACGGCCGCGTCAAAGATGTCCGGCGCAAACTCTGGGCGGTTCCAGCCGAACCTCATGCGGGTGATGAAGACACTCGGCTTCGTGACGCGAGGTCCATTCGGCTGGAAGACGACCGAACCCCTTAAGTACCACGCGTACCAGGTCGGCGACGCCAGTCTGTCGCGCATGGTTCGCTGGGTGGGTGGCTACGACGCCCTCACCACGCGTCTGGCGAAGATCAGTAGCGCGGGGCGTCGCATAACGGGTCTGCGCACGAAGGTTCTGCAGTTGCCCAACCAGAACTATCGCCGCCGTTCGCGGGTGGGGAGCTCTCTTCCCTGCAAGGCCCCTGCGTCGCGCAGCCACAAAACGGGGAAGTGCGTGCGGCCCGCGAAGAGACACACCGCACACAGCACGACGAAGTCGGAGTTTCAGACGACGAGCAGCGGTTCGGCGTCTGTGGGGAACGCGCCGTGCCAATCGTCGTACACCCCTCCAACCAGCAGCAGTACGCAGTACACGGCGGCCGCCGACTTCGGCCTTGAGACCTTCGCCGGTCTGCTCAGCGTGGCCGTCACTGGCAACCTCGAGACAGACAGTCTGGCGCTCGGCGAGGGTGTTACCGGGTACGCGATGACCGAGATGAACGCCGCGGTCGACTCGTCAGGCGGGACGTCTCCACAGCTCTCCGACATCCAGAGCCAGCTGAGCTGCATTTCCCAGCAGCTCGCCAACATCGACACCTACCTCGGGACCATCTACGACGCGGTGGAGATCGGCACGCTGCAGACCATCCTCAATCGCGCGACTACGTGTCAAACCAACATCACCGACGCGTACGATCAGTACAGCACCCTGGTCGACAACGCGGCGCTTGCACCTGGGAGCTACGGCTACGCCCCGCTCGACTCGAGCAACACCAGTCTGGCGGTGGACATTTCGAGCTGGCAAACGCTTCTTACGGCGTGTGGCAGTGGAATTGACGAAATGCTGTTTCCCGCCGCGGCGAGTGGCGAGACGGGTGGCTGGGAGCAGGCGGTCTTCGAGGCCGAGACGGGGGTCTTCAACTCGTCCGACACCGCCGCGCTTTCGCCGTCCACCACGGCATTTCTCCAGAACTTCCTCGCGTACTGGAGCACGCTTGAATACCAGCAGTCGGTGGTATGGAACGAGTACTACAACTATCAGGCGAACATCCTGAGCCCTGCCGTCCCGCAGGTGGAGAACCAGCAGATGCAACTGGGCTGGACGACAACGTCGTCCAATCCCTACGGCACCTGTCAGCAGACGGCCTCGGTGAGCAACGTCACGAGCGGCACCGACAGTGGGTGTCAGTGGCAGCAGAACATCGCAGATGTCTGGCCGGGCACCCAGTACAGCGATGAGGTGGGCCTGTGGGGGGACACCGCCACGGTGCCCTCGGCTGCCAGCACGAATTCGCTCAGCGGGCTGGCAGTCAGTGCAGTGCCGTATGGCCTTGGGACTTCGTCGACGGTGAACCCCGCAAGCGTCGGGACAGGCCAGATGGTGACCCCCCAGTCCATTGCGTCGCTCTGCCAGAGCAGTACCGCAGGCGTCTTGCAGATCAACTGCTCATCGACGACGCTCAGCGGCTACTCGGCGTCGAATGCGCTGTCGAGTTTCAATGGCGTCAGTGCCGGCACCTATCAGGCGCCCTTCGAGGCCTGGTTCGCTCCCCAGGCCAGCAAAACCGAAGCCCTTGGTGCCGGGTACAACCTGACGCCACTCAACGGCTTCTTCAATCAGCAGCTCAATGCGACGAGCGGGAGCAGTTCGACTGGCCCCGTGCTGGGCTCATCGACTTCCCCGAGTTGGCAGGTGGTCGCATCGAGCAACATCTTCAGCGCCAACACCACAAATAACGGTAACGACTCAGCCTATTCCGCTCAGGTTGTTGCCACGAGTGCGCAGAATCTCGTGAGCCCCTGGGTGAGCGGAGACGGCCAGACGATCACCATGTCTTCTCCGGTCCTCATCTCGAACTGCTCGACAAACTGTGTGAGCGCAGGCTTCCCGCTGAGTAGCTTCCCAACCGCCCCCGCGGCGGCCTACCTGCTTTCCCGGCCGTGGACGCAAGGCGCCAGTTGGCCGACTGCTCCGCAGATGGATGCGAATTTCGTTGGCTCTGGACAGACGGTGTACCTGGGTTCGCTCAGCGGATGTCCGAGCGCCGGATGCACCTGGGCATGGGGGCCAAGCGGACCGCCGTCTGGCTTCAGCAGTTCGTCGCTCACCGCTGCTGGCGTACTGACGATCCCGAGCGGGGTCACAGCACCGTCAACGCTCACCGTGGTGGCGAGCAACAACATCGTGGCCACTCCGCCGACGACCGTCGACCTGGACATGTCGCCTGGAATTCAGACCGTCGGTTTCCCAGGCACCCAACTCGCATCCGGCACCTCCTGGCAGCTCTGGAACAGCCCCACCTGCGGTTCTGGTTGCACCTGGACGCTCGTTCCCAACGGCAACGCCGCAGGTTGCGTCAACGGCGTGCAGGGGCCTGGAACATTCACCCTGTCGCAGTCGGGTGTCCTGACGGCGACAGGAACGATTTCCGGTACCAGCATGGGTGCCACTACAACGGTGTGCGCGATGTCCTCCGGGTCGGAAGGGGCCGAATATTGGGGAATTTATGTACAGGAGGAGTCGTTGACATCGGTAAATGGTGGGGTACCCGCGTGCACCACGTCTGCTCTCTGGGACGAGTTTGGGTTTTCAACCTGTTACATCGTCCCCCTCGGCTGACAGCGTCGTGGCGAACCCACCTAAAACGCTTCCCCCGACACCGTTTTAGGGTGGGTTCGGTCGGCGCTGAGTCCCACGCCGGGTTGATGCGGACCACCAAGTAGAGTCGGGTCGTGGATCTTCAGGTCACATTCATCGGTACGTCCGCGTCGGTGCCAAGCGCCGCGCGGGGGACGTCCGCCACACTGGTGGCGCGCGGTGGTGCGCGTTGGCTGATCGACTGCGGCGAGGGCACCCAGCGCCAATTGCTGCGTTCCGGGCTCGGGCTCACTGATGTCGACGCCATCCTGCTCACGCACCTCCATGGGGACCACTTCCTTGGGCTCCCTGGAATGTTCAAGACCTACGGGCTGCGCGGGCGTGAGCGGGAACTGCTCCTTGTGGGCCCGCCGGGTCTCGAGGCCCTGCTCGAAACGTTGCACCCGGTCATCGGCCGGCTGCCCTTCCGCCTCGATGTGATGGAGGCCTCCCCGGGCGCCGTCATCCGGGAGGACGGCATGGAGGTGCGGGCCTTTCACACCGACCACGGCATCCGCTCTCTGGGGTACGCCCTTGTGGAGGAGGACCGCCCCGGGGCATTTGACGTTGACGCCGCGCGTGCGCTGGGCGTGCAGTCGGGACCCGACTTCGGGGTGCTGCAGCGCGGCGGCGAGGTGCGTTGTGCTGACGGCTCAGTGGTACGGCCTGATCAGGTGATGGGGGAGGCTCGCGAGGGCCGCACCGTGGTGTTCTCGGGCGATACCCGTCCGTGCGCGGGCACGGCGGACGCTGCGACGGGTGCCGACCTGCTGGTGCACGAGGCCACGTTCACCTCCGAGGATCGCGACCGGGCTATCGAGACCCGTCACAGCACCGCAGAGGAGGCCGCCATCCTGGCCCGCGATGCGGGGGTGCGCATGCTGGCGCTTACGCACATCAGCACGCGCGTGCAACCGCGTGAGGTGCGACGTGAGGCCGAGGCCATCGTGACGTCCGTGGTGGTGCCCCGCGACTTCGATCAGGTGGAGATCCCGTTCCGCGAGCGCGGTGGGCCGCGGCTTGTGCCGGTACAGGAGCGAATCGGCCGGGGGGCCCGCGAGGATGGACAGGGAGCCGCGGAGGCCCCTGCTACGCTGCCCGACGCAACCCTTTAACGCCGGTCCTGTGAGGCCGGGAAGGAGCAGTCGCATGAGCGCACCCCAGTCCCTCTCCGGACTTCTCGCACCCCCAAACGGGTAGCGCTATGGCTGCCAAGGTTTTGATTGACGCCGAGCAGTGTCGGCGCACGATCGCGCGTATCGCTCACGAGATCGTGGAGCATCACCCCGACCCATCCGCCATCGCGCTTGTGGGGCTTCACACACGCGGCGTGCCGCTGGCCGATCGCCTTCGCGCGCTCATCACAGAGTTCTCGGGTGCGACCCCGGCCATCGGGTCGGTCGATATCGCCCTGTACCGCGACGACGTGGGCGTGGGCGGCGGACGCCGCGGGGTGGTGCCGGTGGTGGGTGAGACGGTGCTCGACTTCGACATCGGCAAGCACACGGTCATCCTCGTGGACGACGTCCTGTTTACGGGGCGCACCATTCGCGCCGCCATCGATGCCGTGTTCGATTACGGCCGGCCCCCGCTTGTGGAACTCGCGGTGCTGGTGGACCGGGGGCATCGTGAGCTGCCCATCCGCCCTGACTACGTGGGCCGTAACCTGCCCACCGGGCCGGGCGAGCGCATCACGGTGCACCTGGCTGAGATCGACGGCTCCGACGAAGTGCTGTTGGAGGCAACGGCATGAGTGCGCGCTCATCGCTCATCCGTATCGGTGACCTCGACGTCGACGGTATCGGGCGCATCCTCGGCACGGCCGAGCGCTTTGGCGAGGTGATGGAGCGGGATATCAAGAAGGTGCCCACGCTTCGCGGGCGCACGGTCATCAACCTGTTCCTTGAGCCATCCACCCGCACATCGACATCATTCGAACTCGCGGCCAAGCGGCTGTCGGCCGACGTCGTGAGTATCAAGGGTGCCGGCACCAGCATGGACAAGGGAGAGACCCTCAAGGACACCATTCGCACGCTTGAGGCCTACGACCCCGACGTGTTCGTGGTGCGCCACCCACAGGTTGGTGCCTGCGATGTGGTGGCCCGGCACACCAGCGCCGCAGTGGTCAACGCTGGGGACGGCACGGGTGAGCACCCCACTCAGGCACTGCTCGACCTCTACACGGTGCAGCGTGAGATCGCTCCCGTCGAGGGGCTCCATGTGGCGTTTGTGGGTGACGTGCTGCATTCACGGGTCGCACGGTCGGGCATCTCGGCATTTCGCATGATGGGCGCGAAGGTGACGGTGGTCGCGCCGCCCACACTCGTGCCGCGCTATCTCGGCGAGGCCCTTGGCACGGAGGTGTCAGCCGACATCCGCGACATTGCAGATGCCGACGTTGTGTACGTGCTTCGTATGCAGCTTGAGCGCATGGGCACCGGCGGGTTTGTGCCGTCGCTCGAGGAGTACGCACGCATGTACCAGGTCAATCACAGCCGGCTGCGTACCGGCCAGCGGGTGATGCACGCAGGCCCTGTCAATCGTGGGGTCGAGATCAGCGGAAAGGTGGTCGACGATCCGTCGACGCTCATCGAGGCCCAGGCCGGAAATGGATTGGTGGTGCGCATGGCGGTGCTCTACGACGTGCTGAGCGAGTCGCAGACGGCGGCCCCGGGCGTGCCCGGCGTCACATTGGAGGCGGCATGAGCACCTACGTGTCCAATCCGCGGGTGCGGCTGCCGCAGCGCCCCGGTGCGCGTGCCAACGTGGTCATCCGCGGCGCGCGGATCCTTGACCCGGCCGCCGGAATCGACCGCGAGGGCGATCTGGTGGTTCGCGACGGCGTCATCGGGGGCGACCCCGATGGCCTCGAGGTGGTTGACGCCACCGGACTCACCGTCATCCCGGGCCTTGTCGACGTGCACGTGCATCTGCGCACACCGGGCAAGGAGCACGCCGAGGACATCGCCACCGGCACTGCCAGCGCTGCCGCCGGCGGTGTGGTGACCGTGCTTGCCATGCCCAACACCCAGCCGCCAACCGACAGCCCGAGCATTCTCGGCTCGCTTCTCGACCGCGCCGCGCGCGAGGCCGTGGTGCCCACCGGCTTCATCCCCGCCATCACGGTGGGGCAGATGGGCGACCAACTCACTGAGCACGGTGACCTGGCCGAGGCCGGGGCTGCGGCGCTGTCGGATGACGGCGTGCCTGTCGCCAATGCATCAGTGATGCGCCGGGCCCTGCAGTATCAGAAGGCCGCCGATCTGCTGTTCACGCTGCACGAGGAGGACATGAGCCTCTCGGGCACCGGCGTGATGCATGAAGGTGTTATTTCCGCCCGCATCGGACTTGCCGGAATCCCCGGTGTGTCGGAGGCGGTTCAGGTTGCGCGCGACTGTTCGCTGGCGGCATACGAAGATGCCCGGATCCACATCTGTCATGTGTCAGCACGGGAGACAGTGGAGGAGATTCGGCTGGCAAAGGCCCGAGGGGTGTCGGTTACCGCCGAGGTCACGCCGCACCACCTTTTGCTCACCGATCAGGTGGTGGGTGACGACCCCGATCCGGCCAAGTTCAAGATGAACCCGCCGCTTCGTGGATCGGACGACCGGGAGGCGCTCATCGAGGCGCTCATCGACGGCACGCTCGACTGCATCGCCACCGACCACGCCCCGCACCCGGCGGATGAGAAGGAGAACCCGTTCGCGGCGGCGCCGTTTGGTGTGATCGGGTTGGAGACGGCCTTTGCGGCGTGCCACACCGAGTTGGTGGTGGGCGGCCGGATGGATCTTTCGGATCTGGTGCTGCGCATGAGCACAAACCCGGCACGCATCTTCGGGCTTCCGGTTCCCTCCCTCGCCGACGGCGCACGCGCCGACCTCGCTGTTGTCGATCTTGCCGCCACCGATGTGGTGGGCGAGCGGCCGTATGCGAGCAAATCAACCAACGCGGCGTTCGTCGGCATGCAACTCACCGGGCAGGTCGTTATGACCCTCGCCGGTGGGCAGGACGTCTATCGGAGGAACGCGTGAGCATCCGCCATCCCGCACTGGCCCATCGCGACGATGCTGGCCTCATCATCATTGATGTCCAAGATGCATTCCGGCCGGTCATCGAGGGGTTCGACCACGTGGTGGCCAATTGCGGCCTGCTGGCGGAGGGCTTCGGCGTGATGGGTCGCCCGGTCATCGTCACCGAGCAGTACCCGAAGGGGCTCGGCCACACGGTGCCCGAACTTGCCGAACGCCTGCCCGAGGGCACGCCGGTTATCGAGAAGACCCGGTTCTCGGCATGCGGGGTAGAGGGATTTGAAGAGGCCTACGACGCTGCCCGGTGCGAGACCTGGGTGGTGTGCGGCATTGAGGCTCACGTATGCGTTAACCAGACGGTGCACGACCTGCTCTCACGTGGGGCATCGGTACACGTGGCAGCCGACGCCGTGAGTTCGCGCACCGTGGCCAACCGCGACGCCGGGCTCGCGAAGGCGGCCCAGGCGGGCGCCCATGTGACGTCGGCCGAGATGGTGCTGTTCGAGATGCTTGGCCAAGCGGGCGGTCCGGAGTTCAAGGCGATCTCGGCGCTGGTCAGATGAGCGCGGTCATCGTGCTGGAAGATGGCCTGGTACTGCCGGCGCGCGCTGCGGGTGCGCGCGGAACGGCGCTTGGCGAGATGGTGTTCACCACCGGCATGAATGGCTACCAGGAGGCGGTCACCGACCCGTCATACATGGGGCAGATCCTCACCTTCAGCGCTCCCATGATTGGGAACTACGGCACAGGTGACCGGTGCCTTGAGAGTCCGCGTGTGTGGCCGGAGGCGGTTATCGCCACACGCATCGGCGACTCCCCGGGAGTGGCGGGTGGCACGGGGTTCAGGTCGTGGCTCATCGCGCAGGGCGTGGTGGCAGTGGAAGACGCCGATACCAGGCGCCTTGTACGCCATCTGCGCGACAACGGCGCCATGCGCGGCGGGGTGAGTACCGAGATGGGGGCGGAGGAACTTCTGGCATTGGTGCGCGAGCACCCGTCGCTCGACGGCCGCGACCTCGCGTCAGAGGCCGCCGGGGTTGCCCGCACGTTGGGCGACGATGGCCCGCGCATTGTGGCGGTGGATTGCGGCATGAAGGAGGGCATCTTGCGCGGGCTCGCCGGGGCCGGCATGCGGGTTCATGTGGTGCCGGCCGGCATTACGGCGGATGAGATCCTCGCCCTTGGCCCCGACGGGGTATTCATCTCCAACGGGCCCGGTGATCCGGCTGCGGTCACCCCGGTCATTGAGACCGTGCGGGGCGTGCTGGGGCAGGTTCCGTTGTTCGGCATCTGCCTTGGCCACCAGATGCTGGCCCATGCCCTCGGGCTGCGCACCGAGAAGCTGCCCTTCGGACATCGTGGCGCCAATCACCCCGTTCAGCGGGCAGAGGATGGAGTGGTGGAGATCACCGTGCAGAACCATGGATACGCAGTGGCAGCCGATTCGCTGCCCGACGGCGTGCAGGTCACCCGTACAAGCCTCTTCGACGGCTCGGTGGAGGGTCTGGCGGCGCCGGAGCTACTGGCGGCATCGGTGCAGTACCACCCCGAGGCCAGGCCGGGGCCGCATGACGCCGCCTACCTGTTCCGCTCGTTCCGCGATCGCGTGGTGGCCTGATGCCCGCACGCACAGACCTCAAGACCATCATGGTGCTCGGATCTGGGCCCATCATCATTGGCCAGGCGGGTGAGTTCGACTACTCGGGAACCCAGGGCTGCCGTGCCCTGCGCGACGAGGGGTATCGGGTGGTGCTGGTCAACTCGAACCCGGCCACCATCATGACCGACCCGGGTGTGGCCGATCGCACCTACATCGAGCCGCTCGACGTGGCGTCAGCCGAGAGCATCATCATCAGGGAGCGCCCCGACGCCATCCTGCCCACGCTTGGCGGGCAGACCGCGCTCAACCTGGCCATCGACCTGGCCAAGGCCGGAGTGCTTGAGCGGCATGGTGTCGAGTTGATCGGTGCCGACGTTGACGTGATCGAGTGCGCAGAGGACCGCGACCTGTTTAAGAAGCGCATGCGCGAGGTGGGTGTGCCGGTGCTCGACAGCCGCATCGCCACGACCCTCGACCAGGCCCGCGCCGCCGCGCTCGAACTCGGGTACCCCATCATTCTGCGCCCGGCGTTCACCCTCGGTGGAGAGGGCGGGGGAGTGGCGCTCACGCCCGACGATCTCGAGATTGTGGCCACAAATGCCCTTGCGGCGAGCCCCATCTCGCAGGTGCTCATGGAGCGGTCGGTCACCGGCTGGGACGAGATCGAGCTCGAGGTGGTGCGCGACCGCAACGACAACGCCGTGATTGTGTGCACCATCGAGAACCTCGACCCCATGGGTGTGCACACCGGCGACTCCGTGACGGTGGCCCCGGCCATGACCCTCGACGACCACGAGCAGCAGTTGCTGCGTGACGCCGCCATTCAGGTGGTGCGCGCGGTTGGTGTTGAGACCGGCGGCGCCAATGTGCAGTTCGCGCTCAACCGCGCCACGGGCGACATGGTGGTTATCGAGATGAATCCCCGGGTGTCGCGTTCATCAGCCCTTGCATCAAAGGCCACGGGATTCCCGATCGCCCGAATCGCCGCGCGCCTGGCAATCGGCTACACGCTCGACGAGTTGCCCAACGACATCACGGCGGTCACACCGGCGTCGTTTGAGCCCACCCTCGACTACGTGGCGGTCAAGGTGCCCCGCTTCGCATTCGAGAAGCTCACCGAGGCCCGGGTTCCGTTGTCCACATTCATGCAGAGCGTGGGCGAGGTGCTCGCGCTCGGCCGCACGTTTGGCGAGGCCTTCGGCAAGGCGATGTCAGCCCGCGAGCTCGATGCCCGTCTCGATGAGCCCACCTCGGTGGCCGACGCCTTGGAGCGCCTGGAGAAGCCATCGTGGGATCGCTTCGACCTCATGCTGTGGGCTGCCCGCAGGGGCGCGACGGCTGAGCACCTGCATGTGGCGACGGGGGTGCATCGGTGGTTTACGAACGAGATCGTCGCGCTCGCGCAGGCGGGGGAGGACCTTCCCGATTCGCTTGACGCCATTGATGCGGACCTCATGCTGGACGCACGGCGCACCGGCCTGACCGACCGTGACATCGCGGCGCGTACACAGACCACGGAGGTCGAGGTGGGAGACCACCGCCGCGCGCTGGGTGTGCGTCCGTCGTACCGCCAGGTGGACACGTGTGCCGCCGAGTTTGCGGCTGTTACGCCGTACTTCTACGGCACCTACGGGACCGAGAGTGAGGTGACTCCGCTCGGCAAGCCATCGGTGGTGGTGCTGGGGTCGGGCCCCAACCGCATCGGGCAGGGAATCGAGTTCGACTACTGCTGCGTGCACGCGGCGATGACCGCCCAGGAATTGGGCTACGCGGCCATCATGATCAACTGCAACCCTGAGACGGTCTCCACTGACCACGGGGTGAGTGACCGCCTGTACATGGAGCCGGTCACCATCGATGCGGTGCTGGACATCTGCGAGGCCGAACGCCCAGTGGGCGTCATCGCGCAGTTGGGCGGTCAGACGCCGCTCCGGCTGGCGCGGCCGTTGTCCGAGCGCGGCATTCCCGTACTCGGCACCTCGCCGGATCAGATTGACATGGCCGAGGACCGCGGGCGCTTCGGTGCCCTTCTGGGCGACCTCGGGCTAAAGGCACCGCCGTGGGCGATGGCTGAGGGCGAGGCAGATCTGCTGGCTGCCGCCGATCAGGTGGGATATCCGGCCCTGGTGCGCCCAAGCTACGTGCTCGGCGGGCGCGCGATGGCGATCGTGTCGGGCCCCGATGAGTTGAAGGCATGGCTTGTGAAGGAGAAGCCACTTGGGCTGGTGATGGTGGACCGGTTCCTCGCCGGGGCCGTTGAGATCGATGTCGACGCGCTCTCAGATGGCGATGACACGTGGATTGCCGGGGTGATGGAGCATGTGGAGGAAGCCGGTGTGCATTCGGGCGACTCCGCATGCGTGCTGCCGCCGCAGGGGATGACGCCCGAATCCGTCGCCGACGTACGGCGCCAGGCCGCGATGCTGGCCGAGGCCATCGGGGTACGGGGGCTGCTCAACGTGCAGTTCGCATTGCGTGACGGCACCGCATATGTGATCGAGGCGAACCCCCGTGCGTCGCGCACAGTGCCGTTCGTGGCGAAAGCGACTGGGGTTCCCGTCGTGCGCCACGCTGTACGCCTCATGCTGGGCGAGCGCATCGCAGATCTTGGGCTTCCTGTCGGGAACCCAATGAAGCATGTTGCGGTGAAGGAGGCGGTGCTGCCGTTCGCCCGCTTCCCGTGGGCCGATCCGGTACTCGGGCCCGAGATGCGCTCCACCGGTGAGGTGATGGGCATCGGCGACACATTCACCGAGGCATTTGCCAAGGCACAGCGTGGGGCCCGTCAGGCACTCCCGCGTTCGGGGACGGTGTTCCTGTCGGTTCGTGACGAAGACAAGCCCAAACTCGCGGCGCTCGCGGCGCGCATTATCGATGCCGGATTCGACATCGTGGCCACCGGGGGGAGCGCGCGGATCATCGCGGCTGCCGGCCTGCCGGTTCGTGAGGTCAACAAGGTTGCCGACGGTCCACCTCACGTGGCTGATCTCATCCTCGGCGGTGAGGTCGCCATGGTGGTGTGCACCCCGAGCGGTCGCGGGGATCGCGCCGATGGCGCGACAATCCGTCGCGCGGCCGTGCGTGCGGGGGTGCCCTGCATCACCACGATGGAGGCAGCCGACGCCGCGTCGCAGTCGCTGGGAGTTGACCCCGCGCAAGTGGTGCCGGTGGCGCTGCAGGACCTCATCACGAGCTGATCCTGCAACACTCTCCTGCTGCGAGCGAACTTCGTCATCGAAATCCGTGTCATCGGGCGGGTTGCTATGGGCGGTGCCGCGTGGGTACGCTGACTCGTGATGGCGACTCCTCCAAAGACGGCCCAGACGCCGCAGCGCTCGCTCGACCAGCGCCTCGACGCCCTGCGCCGGGCAAATGAGATCCGCTCGCTGCGTGCGAAGCTCAAGAAGGACCTGAAGTCCGGTGACCTCTCGGTTGATGAGGTCATCGCCGAGCCCATCGATGACTTCGTACTCACCGCCAAGGTGTTCGACATCATCGTGGCGGCCCCGAAGTACGGGAAGGTCAAGGCCACCCGGTTGCTCAACCAGTGCCGGATCTCTCAGGGGAAGACCCTCGGGGGTCTGTCCACACGCCAGCGTGACGAGCTGGTCGACCTGCTCAAGCAGCGATAGCCACGGCGCACCGGGTCTTCGTGGTGTCCGGCCCATCAGGGGCCGGCAAGGGAACCCTCATCCGGGGCGTACTCGAGCAGGTACCCGCACTGGCGGTGGCGGTGTCGTGCACCACGCGCGCAATGCGCCCCGGCGAGATCGACGGCCGCGAGTACCACTTCATGAGCCGTGCAGAGTTCGCCCGCCTGGTTGACCAGGGCGCATTCCTTGAGCACGCAGAGTTCGCCGGAAACCGATACGGCACGCTGGGGAGCGAGCTCGACCGCATTCTCGTTGGGGGGCGCTCAGTGATCCTCGAGATCGAACTGCAGGGCGCGCGCAACGTCCGGGCCCTTCGACCCGACTCGATCTCAATCTTTATCGCCCCACCATCGCTTGAAGAACTGGGTCGGCGCCTGCGTGAACGCGCAACCGACGCCGACGAGGAGATCGCCGAGCGCCTTGAGGTGGCCCGTGGCGAGATGGGTGCCGAGAGTGAATTTGACCACCGGATCCTGAACGACGACGCGTCACGGGCCACTCACGAGCTGGTGGAGATCATCCGGTCCGCAACGGCCTGACCGGTTCTGCAACGCCACGGGGATGCGCGCGGGCGTAATTGGCGATAGCGTTTTCGAATGGCCGAGATCCTTCTTGGGGTGACCGGCGGCATTGCCGCCTACAAGTCACTCGACGTCCTCCGCATGCTGCAGCGCCACGGGCATGGCGTGAGCGTGGTGATGACCCACACCGCCGAGCGGTTTGTGGGCGCGGCGTCGTTCGCTGCGCTTTCACGGCGCGAGGTGGGCACCACGATGTTTGGCGATGACGATCAGCCGGGGTACCACCACCTCGATGTGAACGACGGCATGGACCTGATGCTGGTGGCACCGGCCTCGGCGAACTCCATCGCCCAGATGGCCTCGGGGATGGCCACCAATCTGCTCACCTCGTGCTACCTCGCGTTCCGCGGCCCGGTGGTGGTAGCGCCCGCCATGAACACCTCGATGTGGCTGCACCCCGCCACGCAGCGAAACATCGAATCCCTTCGCGCATTTGGCGTGCACATCATCGAGCCCGAGAGCGGCCTGCTCGCCGATGGCGCCACTGGACCGGGTCGGCTCGCAGAGCCCACCGTCATTGTGGATGCTGTTGAGTCGGTGCTTCGCGGGGTTTCCCATCATGGCGACCTCGCCGGCACGCAGGTATTGATCTCCGCCGGGGGAACCCGCGAGCCAATCGACGCCGTGCGGTTTGTCGGCAACCGGTCGAGCGGTCGCATGGCCTGGGCCCTGGCTGCCGCCGCCCGCGACCGGGGCGCGGATGTGACGGTGGTACAGGCGAACGTTGACCTGCCCCGCGAGCAGGGCATCACATACCTCGATGCGCCGACGGCCGCCGAGATGCGTGAGGTATGCCGGGCGCAGTTCCCAGGCACGGACATGCTCATCATGTGCGCCGCTGTCGCGGACTACCGCCCGGTGGACCAGCGGGCGGGCAAGCTCGATAAGTCGGCAGCAGATTCGCTGACGGTGCAGATGGAGCGCACGACCGACATCCTCGCCGAACTCTCAGCGCTGCGCGATGAGCAGGTGCTCGTTGGCTTTGCGGCCGAGCATGGGCCCGAGGGGCTCGAGCGGGCTCGCGCGAAGCGCGTGCGGAAGGCGGTGGACATGGTGGTGCATAACGACGCCGCCGTGGACGGCGCTGCGTTTGAGGGGCCCGACAACATCATCACCATCATCGGTCCCGGCGACGCCGAACTGGCGCTGCCCCGCATGAGCAAGCGCCAGTGCGCCGACGCCATTCTGGATGCCGTGCTGCCACTCGTGAGTGGCGGAGCACCAGTCACGGCGTAGGGGTTCCACCGGAGCCGTACCCTCTGCGGCGGCGGAGGTCAGTGCGTACCATTCCGGCGATGAACGAGGTCGGCGCGTACGAACACTTTCAGCGGGGGAGTGAGCTCCTGGCATCCCGCGACTTTCACCAGGCCGCAGTGGCACTGGAGATGGCCAAGCGGATAGAGCCCGACAAGGCGTCCATTCGTGAGGCACTGGGGCGGGCGTACCTCTCGGTACGCGAATACGCGAAGGCAGCCGAGGAGTTTGAGGTCGTGGCCGAGATCGCACCCACCGACCATTACGCGCAGTACTGCCTTGGCCGGGCCTACCGGGGCCTCGGCGATGGGGACCGTGCCGCCCGCGCCTTCGAACTGGCCAGGTGTCTCGGCTCGCCGCTCGTGCGTTAGGTCAGCGGCGCCGCACGCTGGGAACGGCCAGGGTGCCGAGGTCGCATCACATCTGACTTACGCGTTCGGCTCCCGGCCGCGCACCTGCATGTTGTCGGGGACATCAAACCCGAGCCGGAGAGCACCCTCGAACGTCTCATCCACGTAGGTGGAGAGCAGCCCGAGCAATCCGTCGAGCCCGGCAGCACCGAGCACTGACGTCTCTGCATCGGCGAGCAGCCACACGTCACCCGCATCGTCGAGCGCGAAGCGCCATGAGCGCATTTCAAGGTTTTTCATGAGGAGACGGCGGTAGACCCCCGCGCGGTCCCGGTCTGGCCCGCGCATGAAGAACGCCCGCAGAAGCAGGGTGCGCTCGCCCGCGTGCACCGCAACGGCGATGACCTCACGCTTGGTGGTGGGAACGCGGATGGTCCAGTTACGGTCGTCCACGCGCTCGTGGTCGACGCCGATCATCCCAAGCCAGGTGTTGACGACTGCCGGTGCGCTGTCCACGCGGGCAACGTACACCCGGGTGCTCGTACGATCGCCGAGTGCGGATTGTGCTTCAGCGCGTCTCGGGCGCCTCGGTCGTGGTGGGGGGCGATTGCATCGCCTCTATCGGGCACGGACTCGTGGTGCTGGTTGGAGTGCAGGACGGCGACGACATGGCGGTGGCGCGTCGCATGGCGTCCAAGGTGGCGAGATTGCGGGTATTTGCAAACGGCGATCGGGGATTTGACCGCACCGTGGCCGAGGTGGAAGGTGCGGTGTTGGTTGTCAGTCAGTTCACGCTGATGGGGGATGTCCGGCGCGGCAATCGCCCATCGTGGACGGGGGCCGCCGCACCAGGTGTTGCCGCGCCGGTGGTGGAGGCCTTCGCCGAGGCACTTGAGACAGCGGGGATCGAGGTACAGCGTGGCCGCTTCGGCGCGATGATGGATGTGGCGCTCGTGAATGACGGCCCCGTGACTCTGGTGCTGGAGAGCGACGAGGTCGCCCGGCCCCCGGCCTGAAGGTCCACTGTGCGGTAATTCGGCCCGATTTGGCCCTGTGCTACCCTCGTGCGGTCGCCGGAGGGGAATGGCGACACCCGGAGGAGCGGGTCGAAAGACCCGCTTTTTCTTTGGCATGAATCAAATCGGAGCACCCTGAAGACCACGTTGGCCACTGGTATCGAGAAGCAGGTGGAGGACCTCCTCGCACAGGAGCTCCCGGAGGTTGACCTCCGGGCGGCGACTGCGCGCGGTCGCGAGGGATCCGCTGTGCTGACGGTGTTCATCGACCACCCTGATGGGGTGGACCATGAATTGTGCGTCAAGGTCACACGGGCGCTCGAGGGGGCCGGAATCCGGGATCGCTACGCGGTGGAGGTATCATCGCCGGGACCGGAGCCACCGCTCCGCGTGACCCGGCACTTCCTTGCCGCCGTGGGTGGGCAGGTCAAGTTGCTCGTCAAGCCGGGAACTCTCGCGGCTGGGGCGAAGTCGGTGTCGGGGACGCTGACCGGGGTGACTGAAGAGTCGCTCACGGTGGAGTCGTCGGCGGGTGTGGTGGTCGTACCGCGTGACGCGGTGCGGGGTGCCCGGATGGTAAAGGTGCAATGTGGCGATGACGGCAGGAGCCTGAAGTGAACCGCGAGATCATCGAAGCGATCAAGCAGATCGAGCGCGAAAAGGGGATCAGTTCAGAGATCCTCCTGGTGGCGCTTGAGGACGCCCTGCTCGCGGCGTACCGCAAGACGCCAGGCGCAGTTGAGTGGGCGCGCGTGGATATTGATCGCGAGACGGGCGAGATGCAGGTAAATCGGCTGGTGCTCCCTGAGGGCGCCGAGCTGGTCACCCTCCCGCGCCCTGAGCCGGAGATCCCCGAGGGGGTTGATCCCGAGGAGTTCGAGCCGCCGCCGCCGGACATCGACTGGTCGGCCTATGGGCCCGAGCAGATCGAGCCAGTGAGCCTGACGACCGAGAACTTCGGCCGCATCGCGGCGCAGACCGCCAAGCAGGTGGTGCTGCAGCGTATTCGCGAGGCTGAGCGCGAGATGATGTACGACGAGTACGTCGATCGCGTGGGCGAGGTTGTCAACGGCATCATCCAGCAGAGCGATCACCGGTACACGCTGGTGGATCTGGGTCGCGTTGAGGCACTTCTTCCTGCCAGCGAGCAGGTCCCGGGCGAGCGATACGACCACGGCGCCCGCATCAAGGCGGTCATTGTTGACGTGCGCGCAAGCAACAAGGGTCCGCAGGTCATTCTGAGTCGCCGCTCCGACGAGATCATCAAGCGACTCTTCGAGCTCGAGGTGCCCGAGATCGCCGACGGTCTCGTGGAGATCCGCAACGTGGCCCGTGAGGCCGGATGGCGGTCGAAGATCGCCGTTATCTCAAACGTGCAGGGTGTCGACCCGGTCGGTGCGTGCGTGGGCCCCCGGGGCTCACGCGTGCGCATGGTCGTCTCGGAACTGCGCGGCGAGAAGATCGACATCATCCCGTTCAACGACGAGCCCGCGCGCTATGTGGCCAAGGCGTTGTCGCCGGCTCGCGTGCGCGAGGTGCTGGTGGATGACGAGGCCCGGCAGGCGGTGGTCATCGTCCCCGACGACCAGCTGTCGCTGGCCATCGGCAAGGAGGGCATGAATGCCCGTCTGGCCGCCCGTCTCACCGGTTGGCGCATCGACATCAAGAGCGAGTCAACGTTTGCCTCGGAGGAGGAGAACAGCGATTACGCGGATGACCTGGAGGGCGGGGTCGCGCGTTGCGCCTTCATTCTTCAGAATGGCCGCCGCTGCCCCAACGCCGTGGTGTCGGGGACGCGCTACTGCGCACTTGAGGGGCACACCGCCGAGGCCTCGGCCGCCAACATGGAGGCCTTCGAGGCCGCTCAGGCCGCGGGCACGATCGTGGTGGAGGACGCGCCACTTGAGGCCGACGCCGAGATTGAGGCCGCGGTCGTGGCTGAGGTCGAGGGTGAGGTGCTTGCCACCGATGGCGAGGCCGGCGCGGAGGGGGATGCGCCGGTGGTAGAGGAGATCGTCATGGAGGAAGCCGTCATCTCGGCCGACGCCGTGGTCGAGGTGCCTGTTGCCATTGAGGTCACCGCCGATGAGGTTGTGGCTGACGAGATCGTCCCCGACGAGACCGTGGCCGATGAGGTCAGTTCCGAGGAGGCCGCGGACGAGTGATTCCGCTTTGCCCACGCCGCACGTCCCCGAGCGCATGTGCGCCGGGTGCGGACGTCGTGCGCCAAAAGGCGACCTGGCTCGATTCACGCCCGTGCGTGATGATGACGAGCTGGTCGCGGTGCGCGACGACAAGGCGGTACGGGCGGGCAGGGGCATCTACACGTGCAGGTCACGTGAGTGCTTCGATCGGGCTGTGGAACGGCGGGGCTTTGCGCGCGGCGCGCGGGGCAAGGTGAGGGTCGACGTGACGATGGCGGACGAGCTGGGCGACGAGAGGCACGTATGAGCACCAAGAAGAGGGTCTACGAGATCGCGAAGGAGGAGGGGCTGCCGAGCGCCAACGTGCTCGCGCGCCTCCAGCGGGGTGGTCTCGACGTAAAGACGGCCTCGTCGACGGTGGATGAGGACTGGGCACTGCACCTCCTCTCTCCCAACCGCCACCCGAAGCCGGATGGCGAGATGCCTCAGCCGGCGCCGCCGAGGAAGAAGGCCGCCCCGAAGAAGACCGAGCCAGTGGAGGAGCCCCCGGTTGTCGAGACGACACCCGTGGCAGCCGCTCCGGTGGCCAAGAAGGCCGTCCCGGCTCCTGCCGCACCGGTCCAGCCGGCTGCAGTCGAGCCCGTTGCCGCCGAGACGAAAGCAGCACAGCCAGTGGCGCCCGCTCCGCCGACGCCGGCGGCGGTTGAGGCACCCGCCACAGCGCCAGCCGCGGCTGCAGAGCCACCCGTGGCAGTCGCGCCCGTCGTGGCCGCAGCGCCGGTGGCCGAGGTGGCCGCCGTTGAGGTACCCGTCGTGGTCGATGTGCCCGTGAGCGAGACGCCCGCAAGCGAGACGCCCGCAAGCGAGACGCCCGAAGGCGACGCATCTGGCACGACGACGCCGGCAGCAGACACGCCTGCAGCGGAGACGCCCGCAGCAAAGGCGCCTGCAACAGAGACGCCCGCGGCAGAGAAGCCTGTCGCCGAGAAGCCGAAGGGGCAGGAGCGGATCCCGCCCAAGCGTGCACCCGAGAAGATCGTGCTGCCGCCGCCCCGTCGCGACTCCCCGCCGCCGCCCCCGGCGCCGAGAAGTGGTCCTGCAGGCGGTTCCGCGAGTGGCGGAACATCTGGTGGCGCACGCGACGCCGGTGGCGCACGTGACACCGGTGGCAACAGTGGCCCCGGTGGCACCGGTGGCAACAGTGGGCCTCCGGGATCGGGCGCACCGGGCGACCGCGGCCGGTCGGGCACGCTCCCACCCCGCGGAACCGGTGGCATCGGTCGTCCGGGCGGCGGTGCTGGCCGTGGCCGCAAGCGCCGTGTGGTGATCGACGCGCAGGCGAGTCGCCGTCAGGGCGGTGGGCCGCGTGATCGCGGTGGCCGTCGCGGGCAGCGCCAGGATCAGTCCGACCAGTCGCTGCTGCCGCAGATCAACCCGGCGGACATGCCGCCGGCTGAGATCCGGTCGGGCGGGACGGTCAAGGATGTTGCTGAGGGTCTCGGCATTCCCACCGCACAGATCATCAAGTTCCTCATGACCATGGGCGAGTTGGCGACCATCACACAGTCGCTGTCGGACGAGGCCATTGAGCTCATCGCTGCCGACATCGAGCGCAAGGTCATCATCATCCACGCCGAGGAGGAGCCCGACCTCGAGACGGTGTTCGACGACGACCCTGCGTCGCTCGTCGCGCGGGCCCCCGTGGTGACGGTGATGGGGCACGTTGACCACGGAAAGACGTCGCTGCTCGACGCGGTGCGTCGTACCGAGGTGGCCGCAGGCGAGGCCGGCGGAATCACGCAGCACATCGGCGCCTATCAGGTGCACCATGGCGCCCGCGAAGTCACGTTCCTTGACACCCCGGGCCACGAGGCGTTTACCGCCATGCGTGCCCGCGGCGCCAAGATCACGGACGTGGCGATCATCGTGGTGGCGGCCGACGACGGCGTGATGCCGCAGACCATCGAGGCGATTGACCACGCGAGGGCCGCTGACGTGCCGTTCGTCGTGGCCATCAACAAGATGGACAAGGAGAACGCCAACCCCGACAAGGTGAAGCAGGAGTTCGCCAGCCGGGACGTGATTCCGTCCGATTGGGGCGGTACCACCGAGTTCGTCAACGTCTCCGCGCACAGCGGCCTCGGGCTGGATGACCTCCTCGAGACGGTGCTGCTCGTGGCCGACGCCGATGCTGAGCCCAAGGCGAATCCGACCCCTGAGGCGTCGGGCACCGTGGTGGAGTCGCGGCTCGACCCGGGCCGTGGCCCCGTGTGCACCCTGTTGGTGCAGCGCGGCACGATGCGTATCGGCGACATCCTCGTGGTTGGCGAGACATTCGGCCGCGTGCGGGCGATGCTCGACTACACGGGTGAGACGATTGCCACGGCCGGGCCGTCGGTACCGGTGGAGATCCTCGGTCTCGATGGCGTCCCTGCTGCGGGTGAGAAGTTCCGCGTGGTGGAGAACGAGCGGCTTGCGCGCCAGATCGCAGCAACCCGCAGCCAGCGGCTGCGTGCGGAGGACCTGGCAAACCGCCGACCGGTGTCGCTTGAGGACCTGTTCGCCCGCATTTCCGAGGGCGGGCTCAAGGAGCTCAACATCATCATCAAGGGTGATGTGCAGGGTTCGGTGGGCGCACTTGCCGACGCTCTCAACAAGGTCGAGCAGACCGAGGTCCGACTGCGGATCATCCACACTGGTGTGGGTGCGGTCACCGAGTCGGATGTCAACCTTGCGGCCGCGTCACAGGCGATCATCATCGGGTTCAACGTGCGCCCGAGGCCCGAGGCCAAGATGTTGGCCGAGCGCGAGGGCGTGGACGTACGGACCTACCGCGTGATCTACCGCGCCATCGAGGACGTACGCGACGCGCTTGTGGGCCTGTTGGAGCCGGACATCGTGGAGGAGCCCATGGGCTCCCTCGAGGTGCGCGCCATCTTCAGGGCGAGCCGCCTGGGAACGATCGCCGGCTGTTACGTCACTGACGGGCTGGCCAGGCGTGGGGCGGATTGCCGCCTTGTGCGCGACGGCACGGTGGTGCACGTGGGCAGGATCGGTTCGATCCGGCGGGTGGATGACGACGTGCGCGAGGTCCAGCAGGGCTTCGAGTGCGGCGTGCTCATCGATGACTACAACGACGTCAAGGAAGGCGACGTGATCGAGGTCTTCGAGCTCAAGGAGGTGGCGCGCACCGCGCAGGCCGCCACGGCACCGCCCGGCCCCATCACGCCCACTCCGGCGTCCGAGTAGAGGGACGGCCCGCCTGATGGGGGCGCCGCGTCAGCGGCAGCGGCGGGCCAATGAGGCCATCCGCGAGGTCGTGGGCCAGGCACTCCTCACGGAGCTGTCGGACCCCCGCCTGCAGATGGTCACCATCACCGCGGTGGAGAGCAGCCCCGATCTTGGTCGGGCGAAGGTGTATTGGACCGCGCTCGACCCAAAGCGCGTCGAGGGTGCCGGTGCGGCACTTGAGGCCGCCCGCGGGCTTCTGCAGGGCCGCGTGGCCCGCGTGCTCAAGTCGCGGCTCACGCCGCATCTGGTCTTCGTGCATGACGGCCTCCAGGACGAGGCCCGTCGCCTCACCGAACTCATCGACCGGGTTGCTCCTGATGGGCCGCTGCCAGACCCGGAACCCGAACCGGATTCGCAGCCGTGAGCCAGCACCATCACCACGCGCACGTGGCGGGGGAGGAGGTGGGCGCCGACCGGATCGCGGAGTTGCTCGCACCTCCCGGTCGCAAGGTGCTGGTGACGACGCACCGCAAGCCCGATGGCGACGCCGCCGGATCGATGATCGGGCTCACGCGCATCCTGCGGGGGCTCGGGCACGACGTCGTCATGTGGCATGTGGAGGGTCCGGGCCTGCCGGACGACCTGACATGGTTGCTCGGCCCGGATGAGGCCGTGGTTGGGGGCCCCGTGGCGGACCGCGAGGAGCGCCTGGTGGTGAGTGTGGATGCCGCCACCTCGCACCGCATGACCGACGACGACCCGAGCACGCTCGGGGGGCCGATCATCAATATCGACCACCACCACGACAATCCGATGTGGGGTCATTACAACCTTGTGGACGGCGGGGCATCGAGTGCGGCCGAGATGGTGGTGCGGGTGGCCGACGCGCTGGGTGCCGAGATCACGGCTGAGGTGGCACTGCCGCTGTACGTGGGTCTGGTCACCGATACCGGCCGGTTCAGTTACGGCAGTACAGGCGCCGAGGCGCACGTGGTGGCAGCCCGCCTCATCGACGCCGGCGTGGATCCGGCCACGGTATTCCGTCGCGTGTACGAGGGCGTCCCGTTCGGTGACGTGCGGCTGGTGGGCCGTGCGCTGGCGGGTGCCCGCTCGGAACTCGAGGGGCGCCTGATCATCGCGGTGGTCACCGACGACGACGTGACTGAAGCGGGTGGCCAGAATTCGGATGGTGTGGTGGAGGCCCTTCGCGCGGTGGCGGGTGCAGAGGTGGCTGCGGTCATCCGGCAGGTCCATGGGGCATGGCGGGTATCGATGCGCGCATCAGGCGATACGGTGGATGTATCAGCGATTGCCGCCCTGGAGGGCGGGGGAGGGCACCGCGCGGCGGCCGGGTTTACATCGCATCACGATCCTGAGGCCATCATCGCGCTCATCCGCGACGCCGTCGTGGCGCAGGACGGCTGAGGTGGGCGTGCCGGCCGATGCCCCCCGCGCCATTCTCGTGGACAAGCCGGCGGGGCCCACGTCGCACGACGTGGTGAGCACGGTGCGGCACGCGCTTGGGCGGACGAAGGCTGGGCACACGGGAACGCTCGACCCCTTCGCCACAGGCCTCCTCGTGGTGCTCACCGGTCGCGCCACCCGCCTCGCGCCATTTCTCACGGGTCTCGACAAGACCTACCGGGCCACCGTCCGGCTGGGCGAGCGGTCGGAGTCGGGTGATCCCGAGGGCCCCATCACTCCGGGCGGACCGGTACCCGATGAGGCTGCGGTGCGTGCTGCGCTTGCCACCATGACCGGCGTCATTGAGCAGCAGGTCCCGGCGCTTTCGGCCGTGAGAGTGGATGGCGAGCGCCTGTACGCGCGCACCCGCCGCGGCGAAGAGGTCGAACGGCCCCGCCGCGAGGTGGTCGTGCACCGCGCTGATCTGATCTCCTATGACCACGTGAATGGACTTGCCGACATCGAGATCCGCTGTGGGTCGGGCACCTACGTGCGGCAGATCGCCGTTGATCTGGGCGAATCGCTCGGTTGCGGTGGGTATTGCGCTGCCCTGAGGCGTACCGAGGTGGGGGACCTGTCAGTGGATTCTGCGCTCGCTCCTGAGGATGTGCAGCCCGGGTGCGGCATCTCTCTGCTCGCGGCCGTCGGCCACATTCCACGGGTGGATCTGGACGACGCTGCGCTGGCCGAGGTGGTGCACGGGCGACGGGTGCAGGCACCGGGCGCGGTCGCCATGGGCACTGTGGCCCTCGCTGCGGGCGACGAGCTTGTGGCCATTGGCCTCGCGGATGACGACGGCGTGGTGCGGCCGAAGGTGGTGCTCGTCCGATGAGGCGATACGAATCGCTCGGGGATCTTCCACTCAACGGTGCGCGGCGCGTGGTGGCCATCGGCACCTTTGATGGCGTGCACATCGGCCACCAGGCCATTATCGGCCGTGCGATTGAGCGTGCGAAAGAGCGTGGCCTCGAGTCGATGGTGCTCACCTTCGAGCCCAACCCGCTCACGGTGCTGCGGCCCGATCTCGCTCCCGCCGTGCTCACCGAACCGGGGTTTAAGGCGCAGCTCATTGAGGCGCTGGGCGCTGACGCACTGCTCGTTGTGCCCTTCACCCGCGCGTTCTCGCGCATTCGGGCCGACCGATTTGCGGAGATGCTGTGTGCGGCGCCACTCACTGCCGAGTCGATTGTGGTGGGGGCGAACTTCCGGTTTGGCCAGGGCGGCACCGGTACCGTGTCGTATCTCCAGCGTCTGGGACGCGCCAAGGGGCTCATTGTTGAGAGCCCCGAAACCGTGGTGAGCCCCGACGGCAAGCCCGTGTCGTCCACACGCGTGCGGCGGCTTGTGACCACGGGGCAGGTGGACGATGTCATCGCCCTGCTCGCCCGCGCGCATTCGGTGGAGGGCATGGTGGTGCCCGGCGAGCAACGCGGGCGCGAGATGGGCCTGCCAACGGCGAACGTCGCGGTTGCGCATGACGTCGCGCTCCCGGCCCGGGGCGTGTACGCGGGCCGCGTGGTCACGGCCGAGGGCCGGTTTGCGGCCGCAATCAACCTGGGATACTCCCCGACCTTCACCGAAGGCACCAACCCGGACCTTCGGCTTGAGGCCTTCCTGCTCGATTATGGCGGGAGTGACCTGTACGGGCAGCGGGTGCGCGTGGAGTTTCTGCAACGCCTGCGGGACGAGCGCAGGTTCAGCAGCGCGGACGAACTGGTGGTGCAGGTGGAGGAGGACGTGCAGCGCACCCGTGAGGTGGCAGCCGCCGCCTGATACGGGGGATCCCGGAGGTGGTGCTACCCTCCCGGGCGTTCGCGAGAGCGCGAACCCCCCGCCCGGCCTGTAGGTATGGCGCGAGGTGGAGGAATTGACCCGGAGCGGCCCAGGCTGCTCCGTGGCCGGATCAGGAGCACACATGCTTGACAAGGAATCCAAGGCCGGCGTCATGGCGCCGCACCGTCAGCACGACACGGACACGGGTTCGCCCCAGGTTCAGGTCGCGATTCTGACCGAGCGGATCAATCAGCTGACCGAGCACCTCAAGGTGCACTCGAAGGACCACCACTCACGTCGTGGTCTTCTCACCATGGTCGGCCGCCGCCGCCGCCTCCTCTCGTACCTTCAGAGGAAGGACGTGGAGGCCTACCGCGAGCTCACGACCTCGCTGGGCATCCGCAGGTAGCACGCAGTACCGGGGCGCATCCGCGCCCGTGACGGCGGGCCACCAGAGGGTGGTGCCGCAAGATGAGCCACGTCGGGTGACGTGGCATGAGGGATGAGGGACACGAATGGCAGATCAGGGACCTGACGCAACGCGCGTCGTCGCCGACATCGGCGGCCAGGAGATCATCTTCGAGACCGGACGCCTGGCGAAGCAGGCAAATGGATCAGTGCTCGTGCGCTCGGGTGACAGCCTTGTGCTGGTCACCGCAGTGGGCGCCCGCGAGCCGCGGGAGGGGACGGACTTCTTCCCCCTCACCGTGGACGTCGAGGAGCGCATGTACGCCAAGGGAGCGATCCCGGGCGGCTTCATCAAGCGTGAGAGCCGCCCCAGCGAGCGCGCGATTCTCACGTGCCGCATGACCGACCGACCGCTTCGTCCGCTGTGGCCCAAGGGCTTCCGCAACGAGGTGCAGATCGTCACGACGGTGCTCAGCATCGACAAGGTCAACGCATTCGACATCCTGTCGATGAACGGCGCATCAGCCGCGCTCATGCTGAGCGAGCTGCCGTTCCAGGGGCCCGTCGGTGCCGTGCGCATTGGCATGATCGATGACGACTTCGTCATCAACCCCACCCTGCAGGAGCTTGAGGAGTCCACGCTCGACCTGGTGGTCGCGGGTACCCGCGAGGCCATCTCCATGGTCGAGGCGGGCGCGAACGAGGTGAGCGAGGACGACCTCCTCGAGGCCCTCCAGATCGCGCACGACGAAATCAAGAAGCTTTGCGACGTGCAGGAGGAGCTGCGCAAGCTCGCCGGCAAGCCGAAGTGGGACATTCAGCCGAAGACGGTGGACCCCGCGATGCTGGCGAAGGTCGAGAAGGCTGCGCTGTCGCAGATCGAGGAGGCCACCCGCGAGCAGGGCAAGCTTGAGCGCCGCGACAAGATCTCGGACGCCAAGAGCGCAGCCCGTACCGCCGTGCTGGGCGATGAGCCCACGTCTGAGGACAAGGCCGCGTTCTCGGAGGCGTTCGACTCAATCATCAAGAGGACCATCCGTCACCGCATCGCGGTGGACAAGCACCGCCCCGACGGCCGCACGGCCGAGGAGATCCGCCCGATCTGGGTGGAGACGGGCCTTGCTCCCCGCACGCACGGATCCGGTCTCTTCACCCGTGGCGAGACGCAGGTGCTCACGCTCCTCGCCCTCGGTACGACCAAAGAGGCCCAGCGCATCGACGATCTCTCGATCGACACGACCAAGCGCTATATCCATCACTACAACTTCCCGCCGTTCAGCGTGGGTGAGACCGGCTTCATGCGCGGTCCCAAGCGTCGTGACATCGGACACGGTGCCCTGGCCGAGCGCGCGCTCCTGCCAGTGATCCCGACCGATGAGGACTTCCCGTACACGCTGCGGCTTGTGTCGGAGACCCTCGAGAGCAATGGCTCGTCGTCCATGGCGTCGGTCTGCGGTTCGACCCTCGCCCTGCTCGACGCCGGCGTGCACATCAAGCGCCCGGTGGCCGGTATCGCGATGGGCCTCATCAAGGAGGGCGATGACCACATCGTGCTCACCGACATCCAGGGCGACGAGGATCACCTCGGCGACATGGACTTCAAGGTGGCGGGTACCTCCGAGGGCGTGACCGCCCTGCAGATGGACATCAAGATCAACGGTGTGACCACCGAGATCATGACCCAGGCCCTCAAGCAGGCCAAGGATGCGCGTCTCGCGATCCTCGGCATCATCAACGAGGCCATGCCCGGCCCCCGCGAGGAGCTGTCGCCGTGGGCGCCGCGCATCACCGCCATCAAGATCGATCCGGACAAGATCGGAATGGTCATCGGTAAGGGTGGCGAGACCATCCGCGGCCTCGAGGCCGACTTCGAGGTGGAGATCTCCATCGAGGACGACGGCACCGTGAGCGTGTACGGCGTGCAGGGTGAGAAGGCCGATCAGTGCGTCGAGCGCATCCGCTCGATGACGAAGGACGTCGAGGTCGGCGACACGTACACCGGTGCGAAGGTTGTGAAGACCACCACCTTCGGCGCATTCGTCGAGCTCGCCAAGGGCGTTGACGGTCTGCTGCACATCTCCAACCTCGGCTCCGGCCGCGTGGAGAAGGTGGAGGACGTCATCAACCGGGGTGACTCGGTTGACGTGGTGGTGGAGGAAGTTGACCGCGCACGCGGTCGCATCGGCCTTCGCCTGCTGAACGACGACTCGGCACCCGCGGCATCCGGCGAGTCCGGTGGCACCGAGGGCGCCGAGGGCGACGAGGGCGACGCCGAGCGCCGTCCGCGCCGCCGCCGCAAGGTCTCCACGGACGATCTGGCCGAGTGACGACGGGGGGACGATCCCTCGACACGACCGCGGAGGGGCTCCGAGTGATTTCGGAGCCCCTCCCGGGAGTGCGTTCCGTGGCGCTCGGCCTGTGGATTGGCGTGGGCTCACGGTTTGAGCACGCGGGCGAGGCCGGTGTATCGCATTTCATTGAGCACCTGCTGTTCAAGGGCACCGAGAGGTTCAGCGCGGCGGAGATCGCACAGGTCTTTGACGGCCTGGGCGGGGAGATCAACGCTGCCACGGGGCGCGACCACACGGTCGTGTACACCCGAGTGCTTGACGAGCACCTCGACGTGGCCTTTGACGTGGTGGCCGACATGCTGCGAAACCCCGCTTTTCGCGAGCTGGATCAGGAGCGGCAGGTCGTGCTGGAGGAGATCCTCATGTACGAGGACGACCCCGGCGATCTTGTGCATGACCTGATGTCCGAAGCGGTGTTTCCTGACCAGCCACTCGGCCGCCCGGTGATCGGTACCAGCGAGGTCATCAGCTCCATTGGCGCTGATGAGATCCGGGCGTTCCACGCCGGCCACTACGTGGCACCCAATATCGTGGTGGCCGCCAGCGGATCGATCGACCATGACCGCCTGATGGCGCTTACCGAGAAGCACCTGGGTGGACTTCCCGTGGGTGGCGGTGCCCACACGGTGGAGCCGGCCGCACCGGGTGCACCCATTTTGGTGAGCAGGACCAAGCCCACCGAGCAGTACCACGTGGCGCTTGGCGGCAAGGGGCTTGACCGCTCGGATTCCCGTCGTCACGCCATGGCGGTACTCGACACCATTCTCGGCGGTTCGATGTCGTCGCGGCTCTTTCAGGAGATCCGGGAGCGGCGTGGACTCGCGTACTCGGTTGGCACGTACTCGGTGGGGTATGCCGATACCGGCCAGGTGGGCGTGTATCTGGGCACCCGCGAGGACAATCTTGTGGAGGCAGCCGAGGTGATGGCCCGCGAGCTGCGGCGTATGGGCGAGGAGCTCGTGCCCGCCGCCGAACTGACCCGGGCCAAGGAGCATCTGAAGGGTCGCCTCGTCCTCAGCCTCGAGAGCCCGTCCACGCGCATGCAGCGCAATGGGCGCGCGGTGCTCACCGAGACAGAGCTTCTCGACATCGAGGAGATCGTCGAGCGGATCGAGGCCGTCACGGCCGACGACGTTCAGGCGCTTGGAAGCGAGTTCTGGGACCCGTCGCGGCTGTCGGTCGCGGCGATCGGGCCGAGTGAGGATGCCGTGCGGTCCGCGGCCGAGCGCCTCGCTCCCAACCTGGTGGAGGCGGCGTGATCCGTGTGATGGTGACTGGGGCGGCGGGCCGGATGGGGCGCACCGTGGTGGATGCGGTGAATGGTGCCGCCGATACCGAACTGGTGGCACAGGCCGACCCGCATCTGGCGGGAAAGGGCGCGCCGATGTTCGCCACCGTGGAGGAGGCCATCGCCCGCACCTCGCCGCAGGTCGCAGTGGACTTCACGCAGCCGGACGTGGCCTACGCAACCACCCGCGCGTGCCTTGAGGCCGGCGTGCATGCGGTTGTGGGCACAACGGGCCTCACCGACGATCAGCTGCGCGCGCTGCGGGATCTTGCCGAGTCCGGTCCCGCCAACCTGCTCATTGCACCCAACTTCGCTGTGGGCGCAGTGCTGATGATGCGCTTCGCGGCCGAGGCGTCGCACCACATGCAGCGGGCCGAGATCATCGAACTGCACCACGATGGCAAGCTTGACGCCCCGTCGGGCACTGCCAAGCTGACGGCCGAGGGCATGCAGGGTGACGTACCCATCCACTCGGTGCGTCTGCCGGGGCTTGTGGCACATCAGGAGGTCATTCTGGGTGGCACGGCAGAGACGCTGTCCATCCGGCACGACTCCCTGTCGCGCGAGAGTTTCATGCCCGGTGTACTTCTCGCCGTGCGCGCGGTCTCCGAGCGGCCGGGGCTCACCATCGGCATCGAGCCGCTGCTCTTCGCGGGCTGAGCCGTCGCGAAAGGCTCGCTGGTAACCTCGACGTGGACACCCCGATCTGGAGGAATGGACATGGCTGACGCCTACACCAAGGTGCAGGGTGAGGACATTGAGATGCGGGAGCGCAAGGGCGGCGGACCGCGGTCGCGCGACCTGTCTGGCGCCATCGGGGCCGAGACCATGACGCTCCGGCTCTGGAAGTTCCGGCCCGGCGAGCAGATGGCCTACCACCGCCATCAGGAGCAGGAGGAGATCTACGGGCTCATCTTCGGGGGCCCCCAGGAGATGCTCATCGAGGGCGAGGTCGTGATCGTGAACGACCACGACTGGATCCGGGTGCCCAAGGACACGGTGCGGCGCATTCAGAACAACTCCGATCGCGAGTCCACCTGGCTCATCATGGGGGCCCCTCCCGGCACCGGAATCACTGATGGCATCCGCATCAATCCGGAGACCGGCCAGGAGATCCCGCGCCCCTGATGGCTGAGCAGTACGACGCGATTGTGTGCGGGGGGTCCTTTGGGGGCCTCGCCGCGGCCCAGCAGATCGGTGGCCGGGTGCTCATCATCGATCGCCTGGCGATCGGCGACGGCGAAACGTCGGCGTCGGCGGTTCCGCTCGCCTGCCTCGAGAATATGGACATGAGCGACTGCATCGATCAGGTTCATGAGCACATGTACATCCACACGCGGCACCATGTGCAGCGGCTCACCTTCTTCCCGTTCTGCACGTTCAACTACCGGGCATTCTGCGAGGAGTTGTTCGCGCGCACGGGTGCTGACTACGTGCAGGCGCGCATCACACGCGCCCGGGCTGGCCGCGTGGAGACCACGGCGGGCACCTTTGAGGCGCCCATCGTCATCGACAGTGCCGGCTGGCGCACCGCCGCGGGGAAGGGCGCTGAGAAGTCGGCCCGGGCGTCGCGAAAGAGCTTTGGCATCGAGTCGCGCCAGCCATTTCGCGGCGAGGGCCTTCACTTCTACGTGGGCCCCAGCCGTGGCGCCCGGCGCTTCTATTGGGCATTTCCGGCCGGCGACCACGTGCGGGCGGGGCTTGCGACCTACTCGGGGCATTCCGATCTCAGCGCCGACCTCGACACCTTCTGCAGCGAGTTGTCGCTCGGGGACCCCGGACACGTTCATGGCGGCTTCTTCACCTCCCGGCTCACCGACCCCGTTCGCGACGGCATGTTTCTGGTGGGCGACTCAGCGGGAATGTGCCTGCCGGTGTCGGGAGAGGGCATTCGCCCCGCGCTGGTGTTTGGTCAGGTTGCGGGGCGGCTCGCCGAGCGTGTGCGCACGGGCGAGATGCGTCTGGATGAGGCGCTCTCGTCGTACCGGGCCTTTGTGAACTCCCGCGCGAAGGGGTACCGGATTCTCGAACGCCTGCAGACGGTGCTGAATGTGCTTCCCGACCCATTGTTTGCGACATTCGCCCGGTTCGTGTCCAGCCGCCGGATGCTGGCGTACGCCGTTCGGGGCTACTGGAACGTGGCGAGCCCCGACCTGCTCACCGCCGTTCGCGCCCCCGAGCCGCTTCCCGTCACCGCCGTGCCCGCCTGACACCGGAGCCCGTCGCTATGCTTCCGCCCGTGCTGGGAGCCGTTCTCACCGCGGCCGTCACGCCCTTCGATGCAGAGGGGGCAGTGGACGACGCCGCCTATCGCGCGCTTGTGCGCTACCTGCTGGCCAACGGGTCGGATGGCATCGTGGTGGCCGGAACGACGGGTGAGGCGTCCACGCTCACCGACGACGAGCGCATCGCCCTGTTCCAATCGACCGCCGAGGAGTGCGCCGGCATCGGCACCGTGGTGGCCGGAACCGGCAGCAACGACACGGCCCATTCCGTGCATCTGACCGATGTGGCCAAGGGCATCGGCGTTGACGCCGTGCTGGTGGTGACCCCGTATTACAACCGCCCACCGGCCGAGGGTATTCGCCGCCATGTGGCGGCCATCGCCGAGGTTGGCGTGCCGGTGGTGCTCTACAACATCCCAGGCCGCACCGGCATCAACATGCCGCCCGACCTCATCGCCGAACTGGCACGCATCCCCGGTGTTGCGGCGCTGAAGCAGGCCAACCCCGATCTGGCCGAGGCCCGGCGGGTGGCCGACGAGACCGACCTGGCGATCTACGCCGGGAATGACGACATGCTGCTGCCCATCCTTGAGATGGGGGGTGCCGGAGTGATTTCCGTCGCCTCTCACCTGGTGGGCGATCGCATGCAGCAGATGGTGGCCGCCATGAACGCGGGCGACGTGGAGGGCGCGCGGGCGATCGACGCGTCGTGCGCGCCCCTGTGGAGCGGCCTCTTTGAGACGACGAATCCCATCCTGATCAAGGCTGCGCTGGACATGCTCGGGGTCATCCCCGGCGACGTCCTGCGCCTGCCGCTCGTGGAGGCCACGGCCGGGGAGCGCAACGCGCTTCGGTCGCTCCTCGTGTCGCAGGGTCTTCTGCCCGCCTGATCCCAACGACTGGAAACACACTGAGCGACACAACCGACGCACCCGCCCTGCGGATCATCCCGCTTGGCGGCGTTGGCGAGATTGGCAAGAACATGTACGTGGTGGAGCACGACGATCGAATCGTCGTCATCGACTGCGGCGTGACGTTTCCGGGTCCGGATCAGCCGGGCGTGGATCTGATCCTGCCCGACATGACTTGGCTCGCCGAGAACCGTGAGCGCATTGACGCGCTCATCCTTACCCATGGTCACGAGGACCACATCGGCGCCGTGCCATGGTTCCTCCGCGCGGTCGGGCCGGTCCCGATTTACGGCACCCGCTTTACGCTCGCGCTGGTACGGGGCAAGCTCGACGAGCACCGCCTGTTGGGCGAGGCCGAGATGATCGAGATCGCCGCCGGCGAGCCACGCAGGCGCATCGGCCCATTCGAGGCCGAGTTCCTGCGCGTGACCCACTCCATCCCCGACTGTGTGGCGGTTGCCCTCCACTCACCCGCGGGCACGTTGGTGCACACCGGCGACTTCATGTTCGATCACCTCCCCATTGGCGGGCCGGACAAGGCCAGCGACATCCCCGGGCTTGCACGGCTCGGCGCCGAGGGCGTGCTGGTGCTGCTTGCCGACTCGACGAACGCAGACGTGCCGGCATCGGCCAAGCGCTACGAGGCATCGGTGGGGCCGGCGATGTCTGCGCTCTTCGCAACATCGCCCGGGCGCGTGATCGTGACCACCTTCTCGTCTCACATCGACCGCATGCAGCAGGTGGTTGACGCCGCCTACCGCGACGGCCGGGTTGTGGGTGTGGTGGGTCGCTCAATGGTGCGAAACGTGAACATTGCGCGCAACCTCGGGTACCTCAAGGCCCCCGATGGCGTCATCATCTCCGACAAGGAGATCGCCGGTGTGCCCGATGACGAACTGGTGCTGCTGACCACCGGCAGCCAGGGCGAGCCGCTGTCGGCGCTCCGTCGCATGGCCAACGGTGCCCACCCCAAGGTGGACATCAAGCCGGGCGACACGGTCGTGTACTCATCGCGCCGTATCCCGGGAAATGAACTGGCGATTGACGAGACCATCAACCGCCTCGTGGCTGCGGGCGCGAAGGTGGTGACCCCGGATGATCGTCCGGAGGTGCACGCATCGGGCCACGGGGTGCGTGACGACCTCATGTGGATGCTGCAGCTCATCCGACCGCGTTTCTTCGCTCCCATCCACGGCGAGGTGCGACACCAGAAGGCGCACGCGGCGCTTGCGAAGGGGCTCGGAATCGGCGAGCGCACGGTCATTCTTGAGAACGGCGACGTGCTTGAGGTATCGGCCGACGGCGTGGTGACCGGCGAGCGCGTTGAGTCGGGCATCACCTATGTCGACTCGTACGGCGTGAACGACCTCGGGGAGGGGGTCCTCCGTGACCGCCGCCACATGTCTGAGGATGGCCTGGTGCTGGTGATGGCGCAGGTCGACGCCCATGACGGCACGCTCTCAGGTACACCCGAGGTGGTCACCCGCGGGTTCGCGGGCGCCGAGGATGCGGTGATGATCAACGCGATCCGCGAGACCGTGGAAGCAAGTCTGCGCGAAAGCGCCGAGGAGCACATCCACGAGGTTGACGTGCTCACCAAGCAGCTCCACGACGCCGTGGGCGCGATGATCAACCGCAAGACGCGCAAGCGTCCGCTCATCCTCCCGGTTGTGGTGGCGGTCTAAGCAACACAAGTCGGTCTGCCCGAGGCAGGAATCGGGGTGTGCGGGGTCCAACTGGGTCTCGTACACCTCGACCCCGGGGAGACCGTGGCCGCAACCGCTACTCGCACCCGCACAGCAACCCGAAAGACCACCGCCACCAGGCGCCCTGCCAAGGGCTCCGGGCGTTCGCCGCAGAAGCGCAGCGGTGGCGTTGGCGGCTACGGCCGTGAGATGGCAGGAATGGCCATGATCGCGGTGGGTGGCTTTCTGGCCGCCATCGTGTTTGCGGGCGTTGGCGGCGGTGTGGCCGGGCAGGCACTCGAGTCGCTCATCCGCATGTTCGTGGGCCGCGGGGTGGGGCTGGCGGCGCTTGTGATGGTGATCGTGGGTGTGCACCTCATCGTGCGCTTCCCGGTGTTTGATGCACGGGCGTTTCGCATCGGGGCGCTGGCTGTGGGTCTGGCGATCTGCCTCGGCCTGGCGTCTGGTCTGTTCGGGCCGGGCATGGATCTGTCGTACGGATGGTCCAGCGTCCGTGAGATGAAGGCCAATGGCGGCGCGGTGGGGGCCGGCTTGTGGTGGGGCGCCGACAGCACAATCGGTGCCGTGGGGGCCAACTTCCTCACAGTCCTCGGCATCGCCGCGGGCATGGTGCTTATGAGCGGGGCCTCACTTGGCGAGGCGCTGCGTGGCTCGGGGCGTGGGGCCGCGGTTGCGGGGGCGGCCGTGGGCCGCGGTATCGCAACGGCAACCGTCACGACTGTGCGGGGCAGCCGGCGGGCATCGGATGAGGTGCGGCTCATCGCACGGACCGTGGCCGCCCCGACGTCCCGCCGGGGGGTGGGATCGGATGAGCACCCAGTCGATGGTGCCGACCGCTACCCTGATCTGTTTGAAGAGGAAGGCGATCTGCCGCCATCTCCCGCCCTCGGCGGAACGTCGGGTGTCCTCGAAGAGGACGACGACATCGTCATCGAGGGCGCACACGATGTGTTCCACGATCCCATTGACGGTGAAGGGGCGGAGGACGACGAGCACAACGCTGACCCGTTTGTGCAGGTGGATCTGCCCGGTGCGGCCGCCGCCGCTGGGGTGGCCGCCGCAGTAATGGACGACCCTGCTGAAGGGAAGGTGCACGGCGGTCCGGGCACCATGCCGCGAGGTGGATGGAAGCGTCCACGAAAGGCGATCCTGCAGAAGTCAACGGGCGGCAGCGGAACCTCAGCAGCGACCATCCGGGAGACCTCGCGACGGCTCGTTGAGGCCCTCGCCGAGTTCGGCGTGCAGGCCGAGATGACCAACGCGGTTTCGGGTCCGCGCATCACCCGGTACGAACTGAAGCTTGCGCCGGGCACCAAGGTGTCGAAGGTCAGCGCCCTGCGTGACGACCTGGCGTATGCATTGGCTGCCAATGACGAGATCCGCATTCTGGCGCCCATCCCCGGCAAACAGGCCGTGGGCGTTGAGGTACCAAACCCCACCTCGCGCATGGTCACCCTGGGCGACGTGTTCCGCGACTTCCCGGAGGGAACGGGCCCCCTGGCGGCATGGATGGGGCTCGACATCGGTGGCAAGGCGGTGTTCCTCGACATCGCGCGCATGCCACACCTCCTGATCGCCGGCTCCACCGGAACCGGAAAGAGCGTGTGCCTCAATGCCCTTCTGGCATCCATCCTTCTTCGGGCGACCCCCGAAGAGCTGCGCATGGTGATGATCGACCCGAAGAAGGTCGAGCTCAATCACTACGAGGGCATCCCGCACCTGCTCACGCCCGTCGTGACCAACATGAAGAACGCCACCGCCGTGCTTTCGAACATGGTGGGGGAGATGGAGTCGCGGTACGAGCTGATGGGCGCCTCCCGGGCGCGCAACCTCAACGACTGGAACACCATCCGGCGCGGCCAGGGGCTGAGCGTCGTGCCCCACATCCTGGTGGTCATCGACGAGCTCGCAGACCTCATGATGGTGGCGCCGGGCGAGGTGGAGGACGCCATCATCCGGCTTGCCCAGAAGAGCCGCGCGGTGGGCATTCACCTCATGCTGGCCACGCAGCGGCCGTCGGTGGACGTGATCACCGGCATGATCAAGGCCAACGTGCCATCGCGTATCGCATTCGCCGTGTCGTCGCAGGTGGACTCACGCGTGGTGCTTGATTCCGGCGGCGCCGAGTCACTGCTCGGCAATGGCGACATGCTGTTCCGCCCGGTTGGCACCTCACGCCTTCAGCGCCTTCAGGGCGCGTACGTGGGAGAGGACGAGATTCTCGCCATCACCGATCACTGGCGTCGCCAGGGCCGGCCCGAGATGCGCGAGGAGCTGCTGCAGCGCCCCGAGGTGGTGGAGGAGGAGGTCGATGCGGGCTCCGACGAGCTGGTGCAGCGCGCCATCGAGACCGTGGTGCAGCAGGGCACCGCATCGGTGTCGCTGCTCCAGCGGCGCCTCGGGGTGGGCTACGCCCGTGCTGGGCGGCTTGTGGATGTGCTCGAGCGTCTGGGCGTGATCTCGGGACACGAGGGGTCGAAGCCCCGCACGGTGCTCATCACAGAGCACGACATTCCACGGGTACTCGGCATCGCCGTCGTTGACTCCGACATTTCAGGAGACGACAACCCGTAACGGTTGTCGCGCCCGGCGGGGGTTCTCAGCACCTCCCCGATCCGGCCCGGTGCTACCGTCGGCCTCCCGGTGATTCCGGGACTCACACATGTATGAGATCGGCTCAAGCCTCCGAGAGGCCCGCGTCCGTCAGGGCATTGACTATCCCACCGCCGAAACCGGCACGAGGATCAGGTCGCGGTACCTGCGGGCGATGGAGGATGAGGAATTCGACCTCCTCCCCGACCCCTCGTATGCGCGCGGGTTCCTGCGGGCATACGCGTCGTACCTAGGGCTCGATCCCGCCCTTGCGCTTGATGAGTACGAGTCCCGCTACGGCGAACTGGCCCATTCGCTGTCGCCCGAGGGGGCACGTCGCGCGCGTCAGCGGGCGGAGCGTGGACCGCGCAGGCGCGAGGCCCAACTGTTGTGGCTTGCCATCGGAGGCGTCGCCGGGGTCGCGATGCTCACCTGGCTCGGCATTGGCGGCAGCTCGGTGAGCACACCGCCTGCTGCTCCTCCCGCAACCACATCGGGGGCGCTCACCACCGGCGCCGCGCGTACCCAGCAGGTGGACCTCGCGTTCACCGGCGTCTCTGGCCGTGGCAGCTACCTCGAGGTGCGTACCGGATCGGCAACCGGCCCCACGCTGTACAGCGGAGTGCTGGTGCCCGGGGCCACCCGCACCTTCACCATTCCCGATACCGCGTGGGTGCGCATTGGCAGCCCCACGCTGCTTCGGGTGGCCCTTGATGGTTCGCCCCTGGTGATCCATGGGGGCACCGGAGAATTCCTCATGTCGCGCGACGGCGCCGTGCGGCAGCCGGGGGGCTGACCCCTGCGCGCGCGCATCGTGGTGACCGGCACCGAGGTGCTGGAGGGCAGGGTGCGTGACGAGAATGGCGCGGCGATCGCTGCCGACCTCACTGCGCGCGGGGTTCGTGTTGCCGGCACCGTGGTGGTGGATGACGCGATCGAGTCGATCACCGGTGCTGTACGCGATGCGCTGTCGGCCGGTGTGCAACTGGTGGTGGTGACGGGTGGGCTCGGTCCCACCCACGACGATCGCACCATGGAGGCTGTGGCAGCCGCATGCAGCGTGCCGCTTCAGGAGGACCCCGGGGCACTGGTGCTGATCCGGGACGCGATGTCGGGCGTGCGTGCGCGGGCGAGTGAAGCGATACGCGATACCGCCGCCCGCAAGCAGGCGCTCATGCCGGCCGGGGCCATCTCGCTTCCGCCGCCCGGCACTGCGCCCGGTGCGGTACTCGACGATCCCCACGGTGTGGTGGTGGTGCTTCCCGGGCCGCCATGGGAGTGCATGGCCTCGTGGCACAGCGCCCTGGAGACCGGTCCCATCCGGGCCCTGCTGGGCAGCGGGGGTGGCGCCGCACCCATCACCCTGCGGCTGGCGGGCATCGTGGAGTCGGAGTTCATTGAGGCCCTCGATGACCCGCGGTGGCATGACGAGTCGATTGAGGTGGGCGTGTGTGCCAAACCCGGGGAACTTGAAGTGGTGATCCGGCCCGATAACGCGGGCGCGCGCGCACTGGAAGCGCATCTGGACGACCGGTTTCCGGGCGCGATCTTCTCGCGCGACGGATCCGGTGTGGAGGAGGTGCTGGGCCGAGCCCTGTCGGCCCGCGTGGAAACCCTCGTAACCGCTGAGTCGTGCACCGGTGGAATCATCGGGGCCCGCATTACGTCGGTACCCGGTGCCAGCGCCTGGTACAGCGGAGGGGTCGTGTCGTACGACAACGCCGTGAAGCAGCGCGCGCTCGGGGTGCCGGTGGAGGTACTCACCGCCCATGGGGCAGTGTCGGCCGAGTGCGCGGCCGCCATGGCCGAGGGCGTGCGCAGCCGCCTGGGAGCCACATGGGGGCTCTCGGTCACGGGCATTGCTGGACCGGGTGGCGGCACGCCGCAGAAGCCCGTGGGCCTGGTGTACGTGGGCATCGCCGGTCCGGCGGGCACTGAGACCCGTGAGCTGCATCTGCACGGCGACCGCGAGCGGGTGCGGCAGCGCGCCGCCACGCGTGCTCTGCATCTGCTTCGCGAGGCCATCACCGGCTGATTGTCACCCGCGCGTGTGCGCATCGGTGCAGTGCGTGCGTGTTGCGGTTGCGTGTTCGCCCATAGCGTGGGGCACCGCGCGTTCGTGTGCGGTGCCGGAGCAGGAGCGTCCGGCCCGGGTGCGAACATATGTTCGACATACGCCGGGCATCGCTCTATATTTCGCCCGGCAACGCCAACAGGGGGACACGGTGGAGAAGTCAGAGGCACTTAACTCGGCAGTCGCGCAGATCGAGAAGCAGTTCGGCAAGGGCGCGATCATGCGGATGGGGGACATGCCCCTGGCAAACATCGATTACATCCCCACCGGATCGTTGGCGCTTGATGTCGCCCTCGGCATCGGTGGGCTGCCCAAGGGCCGTATCGTTGAGATCTTCGGCCCTGAGGCCTCGGGCAAGACCACGCTGCTGTACCACGTGATGGCCCAGGCACAGCGCAGGGGCGGCCTCGCCGCATTCATCGATGCCGAGCACTCACTCGATCCCGCCTATGCCCGTCGTATCGGCCTGAACACCGACGAGCTTCTGGTGTCGCAGCCGGATCACGGTGAGCAGGGGCTTGAGATCGCAGACCTCCTGGTGCGTTCCGGCTCGCTGGACATCGTGGCAATCGATTCCGTCGCCGCTCTCGTGCCCAAGGCCGAGATCGAGGGCGAGATGGGCGACCATCACGTGGGCCTCCAGGCGCGGCTCATGTCGCAGGCACTCCGCAAGCTTGCCGGCACACTCAACCGCGCCGGCACCATCTGTGTGTTCACCAACCAGCTGCGCGAGAAGATCGGCGTGATGTTCGGGTGCTTCCACCACGATGCGCCGGTCATGCTCGCCGATGGCACCACGATGTCGATCGGTCGCATCGTGACGGAGCGCCTTGATGTCGAGGTGATGTCCCTCGATCCGGTGACCGGACGGGTGGAGCCGCGTCGGGTGATCAACTGGTTTGACAACGGCATCGCCGAGGGGTTCCTGCGCATCCGGGTGTCGGGTGGCGACGGCTCGCGCGAACTGCTGTGCACGCCGAATCACATCATCATTACCCCGCAGGGAGAGATCCCCGCCGGGGATCTGCGTCCGGGTATGGAGGTGTACGCCACCGAGCCGGTCGCCGTGCCTGCGGGCGAGCGCGTGCTGGTGGGTGCCGCCGGGGCTTGTGATGGGGCACCCGAAGGCCATTACGGGTTCCGCGCGGTCCGTTCGTTTGTGCTCGGCGTCGAGGCTGTCAGCGGTCTGGCCGACATGCGCCGGTTTGACATGGAGGTTGAGGGCAACCACACGTACCTGGTGGACGGCGTGGCGGTGCATAACTCGCCTGAGACCACGCCGGGTGGTCGCGCGCTCAAGTTCTATTCGTCTGTGCGGCTGGACGTTCGCCGGATCGAGAACCTGAAGGAGGGCGCTGAGGTGATCGGCTCGCGCGTTCGCGTGAAGGTCGTGAAGAACAAGGTCGCGCCGCCGTTCCGTCAGGCTGAGTTCGACATCCTGTACGGCGAGGGCATCTCGCACGAGGGAAACCTGATCGATCTCGGGCTCGAGCACGACATCGTCACCAAGAGCGGGTCGTACTTCTCGTTCGGGGAAGACCGGCTTGGGCAGGGGCGCAATGCGGCGCGGACGTTCCTGAAGGAGCATCCCGAGATGGCCGACGTCATTGAGCTGCGCATCCGGGAGGCTGCGGGCGTGTCGGACGCACCTCCGGAGGCTGAGGTCGTCGAAGGTGCCGAGGTAGCGGCCGAGGACGTGGCAGATGGCGACACCACTGCGTCTGACGAGTCTGAGGCCAAAGCGGCCTGATCTGTGTGCAGCCGCGCCTTCGCCCCAACCGGGGCGGGGGCGCGGCTAGCATCACCAGTTATGCCCCGGTACCACCTGACCACCTTCGGGTGCCAGATGAACGCGCACGACTCAGAGCGTATGCGCGGTCTTCTGGAATCACTCGGCTACGCGCCATCGGATACGCGCGATGACGCCGACCTGATCGTGTTCAACACGTGCACGATCCGCGGGTCGGCGGATGACCGGTTTATGGGCAATCTGGGAGAGGCCCGCCGCATAAAGCGCGAGCGACCCGACGCGGTGGTGGCCGTGGGCGGCTGCTGGGCCCAGAGCCAGAAGGACACGGTGTTTACCGACTTCCCGTTTGTGGATATCGCGTTCGGCCCGGGCGAGGTAAACCGGCTCGGGGAGTTTCTGGCACGTGAGCGCCTCGCCCCGGTTGGGGGGTTCACCCTCGACGGCAGGTTCAGCGGTGAACTGCCCTCGCGCCGGGAGCGACCGCACCAGGCCTGGGTACAGATCTCCGTGGGCTGTAACTGCGTGTGTTCGTACTGCATCGTGCCTGCCGTGCGAGGCCGTGAGCGCAGCCGGGCCCTTGCCGATGTGGTGGCGGAAGTGACAGCGCAGGCTGCGGACGGCGTGATGGAGGTGACCCTGCTGGGGCAGAACGTCAACTCGTATGGGCGCGACCTCACGGGCGAGCAGCGCGCATCGTTTGCCGAACTGCTTGCGGCGGTCAGCGGCGTGGAGGGAATCGAACGCGTGCGGTACATGAGTCCGCACCCGAAGGACATCAAGGCCGATGTCATTGAGGCGCACCGCGATATCGCTGAGGTGTGCGAGCACATCCACCTGCCTGCCCAGTCGGGGTCGAGTCGTGTGCTGAAGGCAATGCGGCGTACCTACGACCGCGATCGGTATCTGGCGCTCGTCGAGCGCATTCGGGAGGGCGTCCCCGGAATCGCGCTCACCACAGACATCATTGTGGGGTTCCCGGGCGAGACCGATGAAGACTTCGAGGAGTCTCTCTCGCTTGTGACCGAGGTGGGGTATGACGGTGCGTACACCTTCGTGTACTCGCAGAGGCCCGGAACCGAGGCCGGGGAGCAGATGGCCGACGATGTGCCGCCTGAGATAAAGAGCGAGCGCATTCAGCGGCTCATCGAGACGGTGCAGGCCACGGCCCGGCAGCACTTGTCGCGTCATGTGGGAACCGTGGCCCAGGTGCTGGTGGAGGGGCCATCGCGCAGCGACCCCACTCGTCTGGCCGGCCGCACGCGCCATAACACCATGGTGACCTTCGCGGGCACTGGCTGCGCGGGCGAGCTGGTGCCGGTGCTGATTGACGGCGCCACCTCCACCACGCTGTCGGGCCGGATTGCCGACGTGGCTGCCCCGGTGAAGGTCTGACGCCCGCGCCTGAGGTGCTCGCCGTGTTCGGGCCCACTGCCACGGGCAAGAGTGCTCTCGCCCATGCAGTGGCGGTTGAACTCGGGGCCGAGGTGATCGTTGCCGACCCCTTTCAGCGATACCGGGGGCTGGAGATCGCCGCCGACGGGCCTTGTGCAGCCGACCGCGCGCAGGTGCGCTACCACGCGGTGGGTGACCTCGACCTTGCCGACGATTCGAGTGCCGGCACCTTCGCTGCGCTGGCCCACGCGGTGATTGACCAGGTGGTGGGATCCGGAGGGGTGCCCATTGTTGCGGGAGGCACCGGTCTGTATGTGCGTGCGGCGCTCACCGACATGGCAATGCGGCCCGCTCCGCCAGCGGAGGTACGGCAGTGGGCCGAGGCGCTGTCAACGGACACCGTGGCTGCAATGGAAGAGCTCGAGGCGCGGGACCCGGCCGCAGCCGCGGCGATTGACGGGGCGAATCCCCGACGCATCGCCCGGGCACTGGAGCGCGCAGCCATCGGTGAGCCGGCAGATGGGGGAGGGGGCATCTGGAGCACCCCGTACCGCCGCCCCGCGCTTGTGGTGGGAATCACGCGGCCCCGTGAGGTGATCCACGGGCTCATCGCCTCCCGGGTGCGCCGCGAGATCGAGGAGGGCCTCGTGGCGGAACTCGGGGTGGCGCTTGATCGGGCTGATCTCGCACGGGGGCCGGGGCAGGTGATCGGAATGCGCGAGGTTGCGGCGATGCGCAGCGGCGGAATGGACCCATCGTCGCTTGAGGAGGCGCTGAACATCCGTACCCGGCGGCTCGCGCGCATGCAGGACACCTGGATGCGCAAGATGGCCCCGGACGTGATGATTGACCTCGGGGATGGCCCTGCCGTCGACGGCGTGGCCCAGGTGGTGGCCGAATGGCGACGTGCCCGCGGGGGCGTGGGATAGCCTCCCGCCCCGTGGCGAACCAGATCCCATTTCAGAAGTGGCAGGGCCTCGGCAACCACTACGTGGTGACCGAATCGTCGCAGTGGCCGGTTCCCATCACGCCGGCACGCGCGCGGGTGGCCTGCGATCCGAACTTCGGTATCGCATCAGACGGCATCCTCGAGGTACGCCTGAGCCCTGACGGCCCGGAGATGGTGGTGTGGAACCCCGACGGAAGCAATGCCGAGAACTGCGGCAACGGAATCCGGATGGTGGCGCAGTATCTGCACGCGACCGGGCGCCTTCCTGCTGACGGGCGCATCATCACGGGCGCAGGACCGGTGCGCGTGACCGTTGACGGCCCCGTGGTCGCGGTGCAGATGGGCCGCGCGGTGTTCCCATGGGGCGAGGGCGAGGAGTCCCTCTCGACCGACCTCGGTGATGTGCGGTTCGCCGACATCTCGATGGGCAATCCGCACGCAATCATCCGTCACGACGACCCGGAGTCTGTGGTGCGCACGCTGGGCCCACTCGTTGAGGTGGATGCGAGGTTCCCCAATCGCACGAATGTGGAGTTCGTCCGCCGCGATGGCCCCGGTGAGATCACCATGCGGGTGTGGGAGCGCGGGGTGGGGGAGACCCTGGCCTGTGGCACCGGCGCCTGTGCCGCAGCGGTGGCGGCAGTGCGACTGGATGGTGCAACAACTCCCGTCACCGTGCACCTCGCCGGTGGCGACCTGATCATTGATGTGAACGACGACCTGGAGGTCACCATGACCGGACCGGCGCTGCCGGTATACGAGGGGCGCATGTCTCTGGACCTCACCGCGCGGGTGGTGGCGGCATGAGCCGCCCCATCGGCGCAGCGCGCATGGGGCTCCTGCCCCCGTACCTGTTCGCGGCCATCGAGCAGAAAATCGCCGACAAGCGCGCTGCTGGCGTGGACATCATCTCGCTGGGGATCGGGGATCCCGACACGCCCACGCCTCCGCTCATTGTCGAGCGCATGCGAAGTGCGGTGCTGGAGCCGGGAACCCACCAGTACCCGAGCAACCGCGGGCGGCAGTTGTTCCGTGACGCCATTGCCGGTTTCTACGGTCGGAGATTCGGCGTTGACCTGGATCCGGCGACCGAGATCATCCCGGCACTGGGGGCCAAGGAGGCCATCGCGAACCTCAACCTCGCCCTGCTGGACCCGGGCGACGTGGCGCTGGCGAGCGATCCCGGATACCCGGTGTACACCAACGGCCCGCTGCTCGTGGGCGCAGAGCCCGTGGCAATGCCGCTCGTGCCGGAACTGGGCTTTCAGCCCGATCTCGCGGCGATTCCGGCCGACGTACTCAGCCGGGCGCGCATCATGTACATCAATTACCCGAACAACCCCACCGGTGCCGTGATCGAGGATGACTTCTTCGAGCGGGTGGTCGCCTTCGCCCGAAAGAACGACATCATCGTCATCCACGACAACGCGTACTCCGAGATCAGTTACGACGACTACGTGGCTCCATCATTCCTGGCCACGCCGGGAGCGAAGGATGTGGGGATCGAGGTGTTCTCGCTCTCGAAGACCTACAACATGACCGGGTGGCGGTCGGGCGCGGTGGTGGGGAACCCCGAGGTCGTCGCGGCCTACTGGCAGTTGAAGACCAACGTGGACAGCGGCATGTTTGAGGCGGTGCAGGAGGCCAGCGTTGCCGCGCTCGAAAGTGATCAGGAGTCGGTGCGCGAGATGTGCGTGATCTACCGTCGTCGCCGCGACATCCTGGTTGATGCCCTCAATGCCATTGGACTCGGTGTGACCCCCCCGAAGGGGGCCATTTACGTGTGGGCGCGTGTGCCGGAGGGCGAGACCTCGGCATCGTTCACGGAGAAGGTGCTTGAGGATGCCGCGGTGGTGATCTCGCCGGGGTCCGCATTCGGGCCGAGTGGCGAGGGGTTTGTGCGCATGAGTCTCACCACGCCGGACGACCGCCTGGTTGAGGCCGCCGAGCGGATCGCCCGTCTCGTCGACGCCTGACATCCCATTTCTCAGGATGCATCCCGATGCGGTGTTGCCGCACCGGGCGCATCCCGGGGATGCGGGACTCGACCTGGCAGCCTGCACGGACGTTGCCCTTGGGCCGGGGATGCGGGCCGCGGTGCCCACAGGGTGGGCGGTGGCGATCCCGGATGGCATGGCCGGCCTCGTGGTGCCGCGGTCGGGTAACGCGCTGCGCATGGGGCTGACGGTCGCGAATGCCCCCGGCCTCATCGACTGCGGATACCGCGGTGAACTCCAGGTGATCCTCATCAACCTGGGCGACTCGCCGGTGGCCATTGCCGCGGGCGACCGCATCGCCCAGTTGGTGGTTGTGCCGGTCGCCCTCGGCCAGGCGCTGGAGTGCGACGTATTACCCGAGTCAGACGGGCGTGGCACGGGCGGTTTCGGCTCGAGCGGCCGCTAGGCCCGACGGCCCATCAGGCGCTCACGGCGATCGCCGTGAGCCCGTCCCACCGCCACCGCGTGCGCAGCCATCTCCATGGTGTCGTCAAGGGGCCTCAGTTCGGGGGCGGAGCCCGTGCGGTGCTCGAGGGCCCAACTGAGGATCTGGTCGGCCAACCACGGGTTGCGTGGCAGCAGGGGGCCGTGGAGGTACGTGCCGATTGCTCGTAGGCGCGTGCACCCCTCGTCGCCGCTCACCCCGTTGTTCCCGTGGCCGCCGAGCACTGCCCCCAGGGGCGTGGCGCCAGCCCCCAGTTCTGTGCGCCCCGCGTGATTCTCAAATCCGGCCACCTCGCGTGTGTGACCGTCAAGGGTGGCGTTGATCAGCACGTCGCCGATCAGGCGCGTATCCCCCGCGATGGTGTCGGCATCGAACAGCCCGATACCGGGCATGCGTGATCCGTCCACGCCGGTGTACCCATGCCCGGTCAACTGGTAGCCGCCACACACCGCAAGCAGCGCCACCCCGTCCTCGACGGCGGAGATGATGGCGTCGCCCTTGCTACCGGCAATGTCGTGGGCCACCACGGCCTGATCGCGATCCTGACCACCGCCCAGGTAGATCAGGTCGTAGGCGGATGGGTCGATCGTTTCGGCCGGTCCAACCCCCCGGACCTCCAGCCGGAGTCCACGCCACTCGAGCCGCCGCCGGAACACCGCGATGTTGCCGCGGTCGGCGTAGATGTTCATCTCGTCGGGGTAGAGATGGCAGAGCCGCACGTCAGCACTCATGCCGTCGGCCCCGGGTGTGCGCAGCGCCACACCTGGCGCTCAGACGAATCGGCAAAAGGCTCTCCCCGGAATCCGGAGTGCACGGCGAGCACTATCAGCCCGGCCGACTGCACCAGCGCCTGCACCTCGTCATAGGTGTACAGGTGCACCAGATGGCGCCGCTCCACACGCTGAGCGCTGCCAGCCGCACCGGCACGCTCCACGATCACCCTGAAGTCGAGGGTATGGGTGGTGCGGTCGAGGGAGTCGAAGACTGCGGTGTGCACGAGCACATCGCCCGACGCCGGATCACGGGAGCGGTCCGTGGAAATGGTGTCGCCGAGCGCCCATTCAATTGCATCCAGATCGGGGACTGCGAGGTCGAAGATGAACTCGCCGCCGGGGCGCAGGCTTGCGGCCACGTGTGCGAAGCACCGCGCACGGTCATCGGGGTCGAGCAGTACCTGAAGAGTGTTCATGGGCACGATGATCAGGGCAGCGTCTCCCGGCAGTGCTGCGTCCTGCATCGGTGCCTCCACGAGCGTGACCCGTGCCGCGGCCGGAGTCCCCTCGGCCCGCTCGCGTATGACCTCGAGCATCTCGGGGTCGCTGTCCACGGCAACCACGTCAATGCCGAGTAGCGCGATGGGAATGGCGGTTCTGCCTGCTGCTGCGCCGAGATCGACGACAGGCCCACCCAGGCGAGCGGCATGCGCCTCCCAGAAGCCCGCGTCGTCGATGTAGTGCGCGTGCTCCGCAATAAAGCCACATGCCGGGCTGATGTCAGCCACGTCAGCCCTCATCCCAGAACTCCCCAACCGCGCCCCTTGCCACCAGATCCGCCCGGATGTCGTGCATGGCCGTGTACGTGGGGAGCACTTCCAGACAGCCACCCGGCGGGACCGTGGCGATCGCAGATGCAAGCGCAGCGCGATGGTCGGGAATCACATGCAGGTGGTCAGGGTCGAGCCCGCCGTAGCGAAAGCGCAGCGCAAGGTCGTACGCCCGCTCCCCTGTGACGGTGACACTGCTCACGCGGGGCAGGAGCGGCTCCCAGTCCACGTCCCAGATCCACGACACATCCCGTCCGTCGGCGATGCGGTCATTCAGCGCCACCAGAAGGTGGTGCTCGCCCGGATCCAGAAGCAGTGTGCGCACATTCTCGTTGGCCCCCGCGGGGTTCTTGGCCAGGAGCAGCACGAGATCAGTGCCATCAACCACAAGGTGTTCAGCACGGCCGAATGCGGCGGGAACCTGAGAGATGGCGGCAGCGGCGACATCTGCCCGTACGCCCATTGCCAGTGCACCGGCGAGCGCTGCGGCAGCGTTCAGCACGTTGTGCAGGCCGGGAACTGTGAGATGCAGCGTCACCTCGCCATCGGGTGTGCGGATGCGTGGATCCGACCCCTTCGCGCCCCGCAGCCCGGAATCGATGACGGCGACATCGAGGGGCGGGCGCGAGCTTCCGCATGCTGGACAGCGCCAGTCACCGAGGTGGCCGAACCAGATGCTGTCGTAGATCAGCGGCGTGCTGCAGGACCGGCACCGCGTGGAGTCGGCGGCGTGTGGGAGGGCGTCGGTTGCCACCGCGGGGTCGTCCAGCCCGAACCAAAGGCATTCACGTCCTTCGCCCAGCGCAGCCACAGCCGGGTCGTCGGCGGCGAGGACCAGGCGGGGAAGGGGGCCGGGTGCCTGCAGCATTGCCTCCCATCGCTCCGAGATGGCCTCAAGCTCCCCGTGACGGTCAAGCTGATCACGAAAGAGGTTCATCAGCACCACCGCGCGGGGTTTTACGCGCGCCATCACCTCCGGGAGTGCGGCCTCGTCGCACTCGAAAAGCCCACGCGCCGTTTCGGGCCGGGCCGGCCGGGCCCCGGCGAGGGCCGCCGCCACGCCCGACAGGAGGTTCGCCCCGGCCCCGTTGGTGATGACCTCGGCGCCGTCGGCGCGCAGTGCTCCGCCCAGCATGCGCGTGGTGGTGGTCTTGCCGTTTGTGGCGGAGACAAGGATGTTGCCGCCCCCGAGGCATGCAGCCAGGGTGTCAACGGCGCGGGGATTGATGCGCAGGAGCACCACTCCGGGAACCGAGGTGCCACCACCACGGCCCATCGCCCGGGATGCCCGCCCAGCGGCGCGGGCAATGGCGGCGGATCCGGAGGCCACGATGCTCACGCGGCGGTCGTCACCGATCCATCGCCATGTCCGATGAGCACGTCATCAAGCACCAGTTGGAACAGGCCGTGGTCCAGCACACCCGGAAGTGCTCGCACCCGATCGGCCAGCTGCTGCCAATCGGCGCCGGGTGGCACGGTCAGGTCAATCAGCACCATGTCGTCGTCGCTTCGGGCCTCGCGGGTGACGGGCGCCAGATCGGCCAGTTGTGCCACCACGCGTGTTGCGGCGAATGGCACCACCGCGATGGGCAGCAGGCCCCACTCGTCGAGCGATTCCACGATCTTCGGGGGATCGACCAGCACGATGAATCTGGGGGCCGATTCGGCGAGTACCCGTTCACGCACCATCGCCCCTCCCGCGCCCTTGACGCAGAGACCGCTCGGGTCAATGGCGTCAGCGCCGTCAAACGCGAGGTCGAGCGGATCGCCGGGGAGCCCGATCACGATTCCGGCCGCTCGAGCCGCCTCCTCGCTGCGAGGCGATGTGGGCACGCCCACGATCAGAAGGCCTTCAGTCCGGACCCGCTCGCCGAGGGCATGGATCCCCGCTGCGGCTGCCCGTCCGGTACCGAGACCGACTCGCATTCCATTGGTCACCAAGGACGCGCATGCGGCCCCCGCTGCGGCCCACGCCGTCTGTCGATCATTCGCCATGCCCCAAGGGTATGCGAGACTCGCGGCGATGGACGTACACCCCGGGGACATCCTCCAGATCGACACGCTGCTCGCCGGTATCCCGGGCATGACCAGCGTGCAACTCGTGCTTGGGGAATCTCCTGCATTGATCGACTGCGGGGCCCAGACGAGCGTGGACGTTGTTCGCCGCGAACTGGCGGACGCCGGGCTCGGGCCCGACGACCTCGCGTGGCTGGTGCTCACCCACATCCATCTTGACCACTGCGGTGCCGTAGGCGATCTCAGCGCGGCATTTCCCAGCGCAACGGTGGTCGTGCACCCGCGCGGCGCCCGGCATCTCGTGGAGCCGGATCGCCTTGTGCAGGCGACCGCAGACGTATTCGGGCGGCTTGCGCCTGTGGTCGGCGGGCTCGCGGCGGTGGATGCCGACCGAATCGTGGTGGCCGAGGACGGCCATGTCATCCCCATCGGTCCGGACCGGTCGCTTCGTGCGGTGTGGGCCCCGGGGCATGCGCGCCATCACATGGCGCTTCTGGACGAACGTGACGGCATTCTCTTCGCCGGTGATGCCATCGGCCTGCAGTTGGGCGGCGGCGATCTGTATCCGTCTATTCCGCCACCGGAGTACGACCTGGACGCCGCGCTCGGCTCGCTGGACGTTTTGGAGGCCCTCGTGCCTGAGCGCGTCTACGTGAGTCACTCTGGCCCGGTCGCGGACGTCGGTGCGGCCTTCGATGCGGCTCGCCAATCGCAATCGGCCATCGGAGAGGCCGCGCGCGCGTCGTGGGTGGCGGCGCCCGGCGATGAGCAGGCCCTGTGGCGCGCGGTGGAGCAGGCATGGCCGTCGGCCGGTGCCCTGCGCACCCCTGAAAGCATTGTTCGCTGGACAGCCGTCAACTGGCTCGACAACAACGTGGCTGGCCTCGTGGCGATGGTGACGCGGGAGGCCGGCTCCGCATGAGGGTTCAAGTTGAGGTCGCGGTGTTCACCGTTCGGGCTGGGGTATTGCAGGTGCTGCTCGCACGTGGCCCCGGGGGTACCTGGCTTCTGCCTGCGTCAGCTGCCGGATCGGGGGAGCTGCTCGACCAGACGGCCGCAAACGCGGCACGTGATGTCGCGGGCCTCCGCGGCATCGCGATGGAGCAGTTGTTCACGTTCGATCGCCTCCCCGACGCGATGAGCGTGGCGTACCTCGCGCTGATCGACGCGGGCCGCCACCCCCTCGCGCCCGGGCCTGATTCCGTGGAGGTGCGGTGGTTCGCTCACGATGACCTGCCGGTGCTCGTCGACGGTCAGGAAGCGGTGGTGGCCTATGGCCTCGCCCGGCTTCGCGCCAAGACCGCCTATGCGCCCGTTGCAGTCAACCTCTTGCCCGAGATGTTCACACTGGGGGAGATGCAGGCGGTGTACGAGGCCCTGCTCGGCCGGGACCTGGACTCGCGCAACTTCCGTCGTGACGTACTCGGTGCGGGGGTGGTTGATGAGTCGGGGGAAGTGCGCGCCGAGGGGCGCGGACGTCCTGCGCGTCTCTACCGCTCCGCCGGAGGGCACTTTGCGGTTGATGCCCGCGAACGGCGCGCGGCGCGACAGATCTCGTCCGGTGACGATCCGCCCTCCTGATGGGACCATCCGCCCCCACCCGGGTGCCCAAGCGCACCGAGCCCCGTGGTAGCCTCAGCGGCGTTCGGCAATCAGTTGCACGGAGGATCCATGGGACACGCGACGGACGACGACGACCTCCCGCAGGCCTGGCCTTTCACGCTCGCAGGCCTCTTTGTGACGATTGGGATCGTGTGGTTCTGCCTCGGATTTGCAGTGCACGACGCCGGCAAGGACCTCTGGGGTCACTACGCGGTGTGGTGGGGATGTGTGCTCATCGCTCTGGCGCTGGTGATCGGCGGGGGTATCTGGAACACCCTCCGCTCGCGCCGCCGTACCGCAGCGCAGCACTGACGCCCAGGCGCCTCCCGTGACCGCGCCGCGCTGGCGCCGCGGTCGGCTGCTCGTGGCCGCATCGCATCTGGACGATGACCCCAACTTCCGCCGGGCCGTGGTGCTCGTGCTTGAGCATGCCGACGAGGGCGCGCTCGGCATTGTGCTGAATCAGCCAATGGAGGTGCAGGCGAGCGAAGCGCTCCCCGAGCCGTTGTCGGCGATCGTCAGCGATGGGTCGTCCGTGCACCGGGGTGGTCCGGTGCAGCCGGGCACGGTCATCGTGCTGGCCGACTTTGACGACACTGCGACCGCTGGCGGCATCACCTTCGACACGGTCGGCATCCTCGACCCGGATGCGGCGGAGGAGAACGGCACCGACGGGGTGCGGCGGGCCCGTGCATTCGGCGGTTACTCGGGGTGGGG